>P_1C_Sed_2_UnCtyDRAFT_1000038_pt1 | contig 34381 bp, 30 predicted proteins | sample Pon1CUnioCityCA_4_FD_10229 | JGI IMG/M metagenome (IMG submission 10229) | reverse complement strand
ATGCTTGGCATGCATGGTACCTATCGGGCCAATATGGCGGTGACGGACTGTGACTTGCTGATTTCGGTGGGCGTGCGGTTTGACGACCGGGTGACCGGTAAAACCGATGAGTTTGCCAGCAACGCCAAAATCGTCCAGATAGACATCGATCCCACATCCATACAGAAAAATGTTCTTGTCTCCGTTCCGGTTGTGGGAGACTGCAAGATCTCCCTGTCTCAGCTCAACCAACTGATTGAAGCTGAAAGTTTTTCAGATCTGAGCGAAGATCGCAGGAATTGGCTGGCACAGATTGATGAATGGAGACGCACCACACCGCTGGCCTACCAGCAGACGGATATCATCAAGCCCCAGTATGTCATCGAAAAGCTCTATGAGCTCACCAAAGGCGATGCTATTATCACCACCGAAGTGGGCCAGAATCAGATGTGGGCCGCGCAATACTACCATTTTGACAAACCCGGCCGGTTTATCACCTCAGGTGGTTTAGGTGTCATGGGGTTTGGACTTCCAGCGGCCATTGGCGCCCAGGTGGGCATGCCGGGAAGCATGGTGGTGGATATCGCGGGTGACGGCAGCATTCAAATGAATATCCAGGAAATGGCCACAGCGGTTCAATACAACCTGCCAGTTAAAGTGGTAATCTTAAACAACTGTTTTCTCGGCATGGTCAGGCAATGGCAGGAGCTTTTTTATGAAAAACGGTACGCCTGCACCCAGTTCCAGCACACACCGGATTTCGTGAAACTTGCAGAAGCCTATGGCGCCAAGGGCCTTCGGGCCAGAACCCCGGAAGAAGTGGAACAGGTGCTCTCCGAGGGAATGGCTCATCCCGGAGCGGTGATCATGGATTTTGTGGTCGAACAGGAGGAATGCGTCTATCCGATGGTGCCTGCCGGGGCTCCGATTAAAAACATGCTGCTGGTTTAATGAGGTGTTCAGATGACTGAAAAACGACATTTACTATCGATTCTAGTGGACAACGAACCGGGGGTGCTCTCCCGAATTGTGGGCCTGTTTTCAGGGCGGGGATATAACATTGAAAGCCTCTGTGTGGCCGAAACGATGGATCCGGCCATATCGCGAATCACGATGACCACCCGGGGAAACCCGATTATCATCGAGCAGATTAAAAAACAGCTCAACAAGCTTGTGAATGTTCTCAAGGTGTTTGATCTGACCGGTCAGGAATATGTGCAACGGGAAATGGTAATGATTAAGGTCAATGCGACCCAGCAGCACCGGGCGGAAATTTTGCGGATCACCGACATATTCCGTGGCCAGGTGGTTGATGTCGGCCAGGAGCATTTTACCCTCAAGGTTACCGGTGATGAAGAGAAAGTGTCTGCCATCTTAAATCTGCTGCGGCCTTTTGGAATCCGCGAAATTGCAAGGACCGGAAGCATCGCCCTGTTCCGGGAAAAGAGGTAGAATCAGGGATTTGTCTTTCATTCAACAACCTATTGCCAATTATTTAAATCAATACATTTCATGCAACCCAAGGAGGAGAGTCAATGGCACAGATCAATTTTGGCGGTGTAACCGAAGAAGTAATTACCTCTGATGAATTTCCCAATGACAAGGCCCGGGAAATCCTCAAAGATGAAACGATTGTCGTACTGGGCTATGGGGTGCAAGGTCCGGCGCAGGCATTGAACCTGAAAGACAATGGCCTGGAAGTCCTCATCGGGCAGATGGAAGGCGATGAGTACTGGGAAAAAGCGATAAACGACGGGTTCGTGCCGGGTAAAACGCTTTTTCCCATTGAAGAAGCGGCTAAAAAAGGCACCATTATTATGGAACTGCTCTCCGATGCCGGGCAAGTGGCAACCTGGCCGGCTATCAAGAAATGCCTGAATCCGGGCGATGCTATTTATTTTTCCCACGGTTTTTCAGTAGTATACCGGGATCAGACCTCGGTGATCCCGCCAGAGAACGTGGATGTGATTCTTGTTGCCCCCAAGGGTTCCGGCCGAAGCGTACGGGCGAATTTCCTGGCCGGCAACGGCATCAATTCCAGTTTTGCCATTGAGCAGGACTACACCGGCCGCGCCAGGGAAAGAACCCTGGCCCTGGGCATTGCTATCGGCTCCGGTTACCTTTTTCCAACCACCTTCCAAAAAGAGGTTTTCAGCGATCTCACCGGGGAACGCGGCGTATTGATGGGATGCCTTGCAGGTGTCATGGAGGCCCAGTACAACACGCTTCGCAAAAATGGCCACTCCCCCAGTGAAGCTTTCAACGAAACCGTGGAGGAATTGACCCAGAGCCTGATCCGCCTGGTGGATGAAAACGGCATGGACTGGATGTTTTCAAACTGCAGCGCTACAGCCCAGCGCGGCGCATTGGACTGGGCGCCCAAATTCAGGGACGCGGTATTGCCGGTTTTCGAAAACCTCTATGAGAGTGTGGCCACAGGCAAAGAGACCAAGCGGGTCCTGGAAGCCAATAGTGCACCGGATTACAAGGAAAAGCTGACCAAAGAGCTGGAAGTTATCAAAAATTCCGAAATGTGGACCGCTGGCGCCGCTGTTCGCTCCTTGCGACCGGAACGGCGCGAAAAATAATATAACAACATACGTGGCCGGGCGCCCGCAAACCGCATTGGTTTTCGGGTGCCCGCATTGATGACCTCGTAAAAAACTCTGAACCTTGAAAGAGGCCCGTCATGGAACAAATTCTGGTCTATGATACCACGTTGAGGGATGGTACACAGGGCGAAAACATCAACTTTTCTGCCAACGACAAGCTGAAAATTGCCCGGAAACTTGATGAAATCGGAATTCATTACATCGAAGGCGGATGGCCCGGTTCCAATAAGCGCGATGAAAGCTTCTTTGAGCTGGCCAGGAGGGAATCTTTTCACAATGCCCGGCTCACCGCCTTCGGTTCAACGCACAAATACGGTATCACCGCGGCAGAAGACCGAAATCTGAATGCCATTGTCGAAAGCGGGGCCTCGGTGGGGACCCTTTTCGGCAAGTCCTGGGATCTGCATGTTGAAAAAATCCTTGATATTGCGCTCTCCGACAATCTTCAACTGATTCAGGAATCTGTAGAATATCTCAGGCAGAATCAAATGGAAGTGCACTACGATGCCGAACATTTCTTTGACGGTTACAAAGAAAATCCGGAATATGCGGTTGAGACGTTAAAATCGGCTGTTAAAGGCGGTGCGGATGCGCTGGTGCTCTGTGATACCAACGGCGGCACCCTGCCCCATGAGGTTGAAGCGATCATGCGTTCGGTCCGCAACGCCTTATTTAACGATCCGGAAATTGGCGGGACGGCCTCAAAAACCCGCTTTGGCATCCACACCCATAATGACTCCGGCCTTGCAGTGGCCAATTCCATTACTGCGATCCGGTGCGGGGCGGTCATGGTTCAGGGAACAATTAACGGCTATGGCGAACGCTGCGGAAACGCTGATCTGACCACCATTATACCGATAGTTCAGCTTAAAATGGGGCATCACTGCCTTGGTGAAGAGAATCTGAAAAAATTGCGGAAGACCTCCCTTTATGTCAGTGAGACAGCCAACATGCCCCCCATTCATTCCCGCCCGTTTGTGGGAAAAAGCGCGTTTGCCCACAAGGGCGGCATCCACGTCAATGCGATCATGAAAGAGCCACGGGCTTATGAACACATGGACCCCGTTCTTGTCGGCAATCAACGCCGGGTACTGGTATCAGATATGGCCGGCAAAAGCAATGTCGAGTACAAGGCCCGTGAGATGGGTATCGAAATCGACGGCCACGGTGTCAACAGCAGTGATATTGTCTCTGAAGTCAAACGACTGGAGCAGGAGGGCTATCAATTCGACGTAGCGGACGGCACATTTAAAATCCTGATTGAAAAATTGACCCATCAATTTCAACCGCTTTTTGAACTCGACTCCTTCCGGGTGACCATTGAAAAAGATAAGGATCAACCCTGCTATTCTCATGCCTTGATCAAAATCGGTGTGGGCGATGTCAAGGAAATAACCGCCGCGGAAGGATTTGGCCCGGTAAGCGCCTTGGATAATGCGCTGCGAAAAGCATTGAATCATGTATACGGCAATGAACTGGACCCGGTACACCTCGTAGATTTCAAGGTTCGCGTCCTTGACGGCGGCGAAGGGACCGGCGCCAAGGTCCGGGTGTTAATTGAATCCCGGGATGAAGAACAGCTCTGGAGCACCATCGGGGTCTCGGAAGATATAATAGAAGCCAGCTGGCAGGCGCTGGCCGACAGTTTCCAGTTCAAACTGGCCAAAGATAAAGTTAACGGAGCCAAACCATGAAAGAAAAACTGTTTATATTTGACACCACATTGCGCGACGGGGAGCAATCACCCGGGGCCAGCATGAATACGGGGGAAAAGGTAAGGATTGCCACGCAATTGGAAAAACTGGGTGTTGACGTCATTGAAGCCGGTTTCCCGGCAACTTCGGAAGGCGATTTCGACGCTGTCAGCCAGGTTGCCAAAAAGGTCAGCAACTCCCAAATCGCCTCACTTGCCCGCGCTTCCATCAATGACATTGACCGCGCCTGGAAGGCGGTGTCTCATGCCGCCCACCCCAGAATTCATACTTTTTTGGCAACCTCTGACATCCATATGGCCTACAAGCTGCAAATGTCAAGGGAAGAAGTATTAAAAACGGCCGTGGATGCGGTAAAATACGCCTGCTCATTTACAGAGAACGTCGAATTCTCAGCGGAAGACGGCTCCAGAAGTGACCCGGACTTTCTCTGCCAAATCTTTGAAGCAGTGATTAACGCCGGCGCGAAAGTTGTCAACCTACCGGACACCGTGGGCTACGCCATTCCCAAAGAATTCGGTGAACTTGTCCATTATGTGATGCAACACACCCCCAATATTGATCAAGCGATATTAAGCGTGCACTGCCACAATGACCTGGGCCTGGCCACCGCCAATACCCTGGCAGCCATTCATGCGGGGGCAAGACAGGCTGAAGTAACTGTCAACGGAATCGGGGAGCGTGCGGGCAACACCTCCCTGGAAGAACTTGTGATGACGCTGCACACGCGCCCTACCTACGTTCCGGTGACCACAGGAATTGAAACCAAGCGGATTCACCCCATCAGCCGGCTTGTCAGTATGATCACCGGCATTATGGTCCAGCCCAACAAGGCGATTGTAGGTGCCAATGCCTTCGCCCATGAAGCGGGAATTCATCAGGATGGGGTGTTAAAGAATCCCATGACCTACGAAATCATGAAACCTGAAACCGTGGGGCTTACCAGCAACCGTATGGTCATGGGAAAGCATTCCGGGAAACATGCCCTGAGAAAACATTTAAAAAACATGGGGTATGACCTGTCCGAGGATGAGGTTAAACTTGTTTTCGAAAAATTCAAAATTTTATCGGACAAGAAAAAAATCGTCCATGATGAGGATATTGAAGCCCTGGTTAATGAAGGAATTCTTCGGACAGCGGATATTTATTCCCTGGAATACCTGCATATCAGCAGTGGCACGACCGTATTTCCAACAGCCAGCGTCAAGATCTCAATAAACGGCAAAATGATCAAAGGCACCGGCACGGGTAACGGCCCAATTGACGCAACATACCACACCATTGCCCAGATGACGCAGACCGAATCCGAGCTGATGCGCTTTTCCATCAACGCGTTGACCGACGGCACCGACGCGCAGGGCGAAGTGACGGTCCGGCTCAAAGAAAACGGCTTAATCGCTCTTGGTCGGGGCACGGATCCGGATATTATCACGGCCAGTGCCTTTGCTTATGTCAATGGACTAAACCGACTGGAATATCTGAAACAAAACCCGTCCAATACCGAAGGCGGCTTGTAGGCGCTTCTGGAAAACGGCCGGTCATCTCTCCGGGCGTACAAGCTCAGAAGATGGCCGGACAATTTCCGAAGCCGCGCCGCCCTTCCCCGCCTCGCATCCGGTACCGGGCGCTACCAATAACTTTGAAGCGCTGTGGCCGTGTACCTGGAATTTCCCTGGAAACGATTCGAATTATTTTACCAGGCGAAAATGAACCCGGCGGTTTTTTGACCAGGCCTTCGGGTTGTCGCCTTCTACAGCGGGTCTTTGCTCCCCGTAGCTGACAACTTCCATACGCTCTTGCGCGATACCCGCGGCGACCATATACGCCTTAACCTGGCGGGCCCGTTTTTCGGCCAACGCCAGATTGTTATCCGTGGAACCGCGACGATCCGTATGGCCTTCGATAATCGTCTTTACCTCCGGGTGCATTTTAAGCCATTTCACCTTATCTGCCAGTTTGCGCCGGGCCTGCTCGGTTAACTGCTTCTCACCCAGCGGGAAGTAAATATCTTCAGAAGCGAAGCGCTCTTTAAAACGGGCTTGCCGGGCTTTCTTTTTTTCAGCCATTTGTTTTTTTTGTTCAGCAGCAGCTTTTGCCGCCCGTTTTTCAGACTCAGCCTTGAGCGCAGCCTTCCTTTCTGCCATCTGGACCGATTTTTCCTTTTTGCGGGCAAGAGCTGCATCCGATACCTCAGCGGCCAGCATTCCAGTTTTCATGCTTTCCTGGGCCGGCGTTTCTCCTAACCATATCCGGAAAACAGCTTTTTTGAACTCATAGCCGGCAACATTGCCCTGCAATTCCCCGTTTTTTATCACGCGGGTACCCTGCCCGGGGATATACTTGATTAAAAATACATCATCATTACTTATTTCGCCTCCAAAAAAGGCATTAAATGCCTCTATCTTATCTTTGATAGGCCTGATATCCCGATTGGGCATGTTGTTTCGGAACCCGCTGGCAAAAGCATTTTTAATTCGTTCACTGCTGGCAAAAAAGGCATTGGTCACATGCAGCCGGATCGCCATGGACGCATCTATTTCAACGACTTCCCGCCAGTTTTTCTCCGGCGCCTGAAGATAAAGGCCCGCTACATATACTGATTTTGAAAAAATGGAGCGCTCACCGATACCGTTTAAAAGCAGCACACTGTTTTCGGTCTCAATGACCTCCGGCATTTCAATGCCCTTGTATTCTCTGGCGGAAACGGTTAATACCATCGCAAAAAGGCACATTATCGCAATTATGGCAGCTTTTCTCATGTTGGGCTCCTGTCAAATGAAATGGTCAGCAACAAAACCCGAATTGACTGTGGGAGACGACAATTTTTCCTTAAGGTGAAGGGTTTAAGAGCCTAATAGCGTCCCGATAAGCTCGGAGACATGACCGATGCCTTGCTGATCCAGAAATGACTGAATTCCATCGATAATTTCCATTGTAACACCAGGGTTGGTAAAATTCGCCGTGCCCACCTGGACAGCGGTGGCACCTGCAATGATAAATTCCAGGGCATCCCCGGCAGTGGCAATGCCGCCAATTCCGATTACCGGCACATTGACAACACCTGCAACCTGCCACACCATCCGCAGCGCAATCGGTTTAATCGCCGGACCGGACAGACCTCCGGTGATATTGCCAAGCACGGGCCGGCGCGAATGAATATCAATTGCCATGCCGGTAATCGTATTGATCAGCGATATTGCTGATGCCCCCGCGGCAACCACGGCTTCTGCAATGCAAACAATATCTGTTACATTCGGGGAGAGTTTTACGATCAGGGGCTTGCGGGTTTTCTCACGCACAGCGCAGATAACCTCGGCAGATGCTTCAGGGTCGACACCAAAGCTGACACCGCCGGATTTGACATTTGGACACGAGATGTTGATCTCCAGGGCATCGATACCCCTTGCGTTTTCACAGCGTGCTGCAACATCCGCATAAGATTCCGGGGTTTTCCCGTAAACATTAACGATTACGGCACTTGAGAATTGATTTAAAAAGGGAAGTTTTTCTTCGATAAAGGCGTCAATGCCGATATTTTCCAGACCTATGGCATTTAACAGGCCACAGTCGGTTTCAATGATGCGCGGCGGCGGATTGCCGGGAGAGGGATCCCGCGACAGGCCTTTAACCACAATGGCACCGAGCCGGTTTAAATCAACAAGGGATTCAAACTCACGGCCGAAACCAAATGTCCCGGATGCCGTCATTACCGGGTTTTGGAGCCAAAGTCCGCCAATATCAACAGCTAATGAATTTTTCATATATCTTTCTGCGAAGAAAAATAAGACATTCCAGCCAGGCAAGCATCGGCAAACATTTTATGGCTATACAAAAATAAAATCATCTCAAACTGACTTTTTCAGGGACTCTCTTTTTTAAAATGGAGAAAAACCCTTGACGAATTGGCCACGCAGACAGTATGGATGGCTTCGTACAAAGCATTAATATCCCCGTGCTACAATCTTAAATTGTCTTACATATATACCTTACGGAAAAGTTAATATTTTGTCTATAATAAATTATCACGCGCCCGCCATTGACCATCAAAATGGATAAACGCCCAATTCGCATATGCCTGTTAAGCTACCGCAGCAATCCGCACAGCGGTGGGCAAGGCGGGTATATCAAAAACCTGAGCCGGGCATTGGTTGAGTTGGGCCACCATGTGGATGTGGTGTCCGGGCCGCAATATCCGGAACTTGACGCCGGAGTCAACCTGGTGAAACTGCCGAGCCTGGACCTCTATGACCCGGAAAATCCTTTTCGCGTCCCCAAAGCCAGTGAACTCAAGGACATGACCAACCTCATTGAATGGCTGGGCGTCTCCACCATGGGATTTCCCGAACCGTTCACATTTGGCCTCCGGGCCGCCAGGTATATCAATCAGCACAAAAAGCAATACGATGTCGTCCATGACAACCAGAGCCTTTCCTATGGCATCTGGGCCATAAAAAAGCAGTTGCCCACACTGGCCACCATTCATCATCCGATCACAGTGGATCGTCGGATTGCGGTAAAATCCGCCCCGCATCTGTGGCAGAAATTGAAGGAACTTCGCTGGCATTCGTTTCTGGTCATGCAGAAACGCGTCGCCCGGACGCTCCCGCATATCATTACGGTCTCGGATTGCGCCCGCAAGGATATCTGCGAAGCGTTTCGCATGGACCCGAATCGTTTCTCTATTGTCCCCAACGGAATCAACACGGATCTGTTCTACCCGATTGAAGGAATTCGTCGTGAAAAAAACCGGGTTATTGTCACAAACAGCGCTGATACGCCCTTGAAGGGGCTCAATTACCTGCTTCAGGCGGTTTCGGAAATTGCTAAAACCCGAGACATACACCTTGTTGTTGTAGGAACACCTAAAGAAAACGGCCTGGTGGTTAAACTGATCCGAACGCTAGGCATCGGGGACTTGGTGACATTTACCGGTCGGATCAGCTACGCGCAGTTCGTCCAGCAATACGCCAAGGCATCGGTTGCCGTGGTTCCCTCGGTCTATGAAGGCTTCGGCCTGCCCGCCGGCGAGGCCATGGCCTGCGGCGTACCGGTGATCAGCACAACCGGCGGCGCCCTCCCAGAGGTTGTCGGTGACGCGGGGATACTGGTACCCCCGGCGGATTCCAATGCGCTTGCAAGAGCGCTTTTTTCGGTTCTGGACCATCCGGAGTACGCTCAAACGCTCAGTGAAGCCGGGTACCGGCGCGTACAAAACCATTTAACATGGCGGGCCGCAGCGAAAAATACGGTTGCCACCTATAATAAAATAATGGCTGGGTGTAGTGATTACTGTTGATTTCAATCGTATAAACATCTCCGCAGGCAGCCGCATACTCGACATCGGATGCGGCAGTGGACGGCATACCTGCCGGGCCTATGAAATTGAAGGCGTTCGGGTTATAGGTATGGATGCAAGCTTTGAGGATGTTTGCGAAGCCAGGGGACGGCTCCTTTATCATGAGGCAATCGGCGCCCATGGCGGGGGCCGTTGGGCAGTGGCTGCCGGCGATATTACAAACCTTCCCTTCCCTGATGCCTCTTTTGATCTGCTCATATGCGCGGAGGTAATGGAGCATATCCCGGATGACAGCCGTGCTGCGCAGGAACTGATGCGGGTAGTCAAACCGGGCGGCCGCCTGGTGGTCAGCGTGCCCCGCTATTTTCCGGAAAAAATTTGCTGGAAGCTCTCCAGCCAATATTATTCGGCAAACGGCGGTCATGTTCGGATTTACCGCAGAAAAAGGATACGCAGCCTGTTTGAAAATGCCGGCGCCCGGCTCTGGGCCGCTCATTTTGCCCATAGCCTGCACACCCCTTATTGGTGGCTGAAATGCTGGGTTGGCCCCACCCGGCAGGACTCCAACGCGGTTAACCGCTATCACCAGTTCCTGACCTGGGATATAATGCAAAAACCCAGAATTACCCGGTTAATGGACATGCTCTTAAACCCGGTCCTGGGAAAAAGCCTGGTACTGTATTTTCAGAAGGATCAAACATGATGGCTTCGTAAAATCAGACTTTTTACGGTGCCATAAAACATTATACCGCGGTTATTTTGGAAGATTCTGCGGAAGCTCGCCCGGCTGGCGGCGCTTGAGCACGCCAAGGGTCCGGGTCATCGGCAATTCTTTGAAAAGCCCTGAGGCCAGGGCGTATTGATAAACATGATACGGCGCCTGTCCCCCTTCCTCCGGAGTTTTAAAAATATCATGCACCAGAAGATAGCCGTCCGGCAGAATATGGCCCGCCCAGGCGAGATAGTCCCCCACAGCCGCAGCATAGGTATGACCGCCGTCAATAAAAACCAGGCTCAAAGGGGTGCGCCAGAACCGGGCAACAGATTCGGATCCCCCCACCAACGGCACCACGGTATCTTCAAGACCGGCCATTGCAATTGTCTGCCTGAAAAGAGGCAGCGTATCAATCATTGCGGTTCGCGGATCATAGGTGTCCGGATCAAAATAACCCTCTCCCGGCTGTTGTTCTTCCGAGCCCCGATGATGATCAATCGAGAAGAGCACCCCGTTGGTTTCCCTGCAGGCACTACCCAAATACAAGGATGATTTTCCGCAATAACTGCCGACTTCCAGACACGGCCCCAGCCGGCTGGCGTTTAAGGCGGCATCATAGAGCCGTTGCCCCTCCTCCTTGTCAAGAAACCCTTTAACTGAATCAATCAGCGCGGCATCTAACATACGCATCCGTTTTCCTAAACTCCTACCCAGAGCGGGCTTTTACCAATGATTCCATTATAAGCCCAAAAAAGGTTCCACAGCCATTTCAGGACATGCCGTCGTAATTTCCCACAAGCACCTCTCGTGCCTTCACCCCGTCGGACGGACCAACAACGCCTTCCTGCTCCATTACTTCAATGATTCGGGCCGCCCGGTTATACCCGATCCGCAGGTGCCGCTGAACCATGGAAATCGATGCCTGACCGGTTTTTGCCACCAGGGCGACGGCTTCATCATAGCGTTCATCGTAGTCTTTTTCCGCGTCACCGTCCTTTTCCGATGCCTGCTTTTCCAGGACCGCCTCGTTATAATCAGGCGATTTCTGGATTTTTAAAAAGTCAATGATCTGGGCGAGCTCTTCCTCAGAAATATAAGCCCCGTGAATTCGCTGGAGCTTGGCAGTTCCCGGCGGAAGAAAGAGCATATCGCCATTTCCCAATAAGGTTTCAGCACCGTTGGAATCAATTATGGTGCGTGAATCTGTTTTGGAAGAGACCTGAAAGGACAGACGCGTTGGAAAATTGGCTTTGATCACGCCGGTCAATACATCCACGGAGGGACGCTGAGTTGCCAGAATCAAGTGTATCCCGGCTGCACGGGCCATCTGGGCAAGCCGCGTCAACCCCACTTCCACATCCCTTGAAGAGACCATCATCAAATCCGCCAGCTCATCGATAATCACCACAATATAGGGCAGCTTTTCCGGCTTTGGTGCTTCCTGTTCAACCGGTGCAGCGGGATCAGCCAGAGCAGCGGGTTCAAAGCCGCTCTTTTCAATCTTGCGGTTGTACTGGTTGATATTACGCACCTTGTTTTCTGAAAGCAGCTGATATCGACGCTCCATTTCTTTTACCGCCCAGAAAAGCGCGTTGGTGGCTTTTTTCATATCCGTGACCACCGGGGTAATCAAATGCGGTATGTCATTAAAGGCTGAGAGCTCAATCCGCTTGGGATCAATCATGATAAATTTGACATCTTCCGGTGTAGCTTTGAATAAAAGGCTGCAGATCATTGTATTTAGCGCAACACTTTTGCCGGTGCCGGTGGCCCCGGCAATCAGAAGATGCGGCATGGTCTGCAGATCTGCCACCACCGGGCTGCCCACAATGTCCTTTCCCAGGGCAAGGGTCAGCTTTGATTTTGATTTTTCACATTCCGCAGAGGAAACGATATCCTTTATAACCACCACTTCCCGACGGGCATTGGGCACTTCGATGCCGATCACTGCTTTCCCGGGAATCGGCGCAATGATTCGGATACTCATTGCCTTAAGGGCAAGGGCCAGATCATCAGAGAGGTTTACTACCTTGTTAATCTTAATTCCGGGTGCAGGCTCAAATTCAAAGCGGGTAATGACAGGCCCCGGTAAAACGGTAACGACTTTTCCCTTCACCCCGAAATCATCAAGTTTTTTCTCAAGCAGCAGCGATAATTCCCGAAGATGATCATGATCGACCGAATCGACAACAACTGGTGAATCCTTTAAAAAATGAGTCGGCGGCAATTGGAATCCCTCGGCAAACCGCATGGATTCAAAGACCTGCTGCCTCGGAACCGGGACCTCGGATTTTTCCGCTTTGGTCTTCGGGGCTGCTTTGATGGTGATATTAAAGGGCTTTTCTATAGGCGATGGCGTCTCGGGGGTCGGCTTTTCTTTCTTTTTGGGCACCGCCTTTTGGAGCGGCTTTTGAACTGGCTTTTGGACGGGTGTTTCCGCTTTCTTTTTTTTCTTCCGCTCTCTACGCTTGGCCTTGAATTTCGCGACTCTGCCCTGTATCCGGCTTAATGTCAGCAGCAAAAGCTTCCAGAGGTTTTTCAGGATGCCGATAACCGAGACCCCTGTGGCCAGTATAAACCCAATAATAAAGAAAACAACCAATATAACGGTACCGCCTGCGGTATTGGAATAGGCCAGCAAAAAACTCCGGATCGGATGACCGATCAGCCCGCCGGCAGTATATTGGGAACCCAGAATTTCGTAGGATGGCCCGTATATGGCAAAAAGGCTGCCGGTCACAACAACCAGGATAAGCCCCCCACCAGCTGCCATCATTAAATATCGAGCGGAGCGATTCTGGAAAAATTGGATACAGGCAAACAACAATAAAACAGGAATCCAAAACGCCCCCAGTCCGAAAAGGCCGATTAACAACCCTGCGATATGAGCGCCGAGCAGCCCGAAAAAATTATCAGCCGGTCCGGTGGGCCCCACATGATTTAAGGAAGGATCGCTCGGCGTGTAGGTCACCAGGCTGACAAAGGTCAATACCACCAGAAAAAACAGGAGAATTCCGACAATTTCGTTTCGCATGGATTTCATTGATTAAATTGGATCCCCAATGTTTTTATTTTCAGGCTGGCCCCTTTTCGGGTTCAGTATTTTTTCCGAGCGCTTCTATACCGCCAATATTACGGGCACAATCACCGGCTTGCGTTTCATGGTAAAATTAAAATACTCCCGCAGTTCCTTGGGCAGGCGATTTCTCAAAAAGTCCGCTCCGTCACGGGGCTGTTTGGCCATCATATCATCTAACAATTCAAGGACAATGCATTTGGCATCTTCGAGAATATGCCCGGTTTCAGCCTCGAATACGAATCCCTTGGAGACAATTTCGGGGCCGTGCATGACAAAACCGGTGCTTTCATCCAGAACCAGGATGACCACCACCAGGCCCTTTTCCGAAAGCAGGCGACGCTCTTTTAAAACAGAACGACCCACATCACCAACCCCTTTGCCGTCCACAAGCACCCGTGTGGTTGCCACCGAGCCTTCGATCCGCCCGCCGGCCTCATCAAAGCAGATGATCTGCCCATTTTCCGCCAGCAGCACGTTTTCCCTGGCAATGCCGCATTCCCTGGCCAGTCTCGCATGATGATACAGATGCCGGTATTCTCCGTGGATAGGAATCACATAATCGGGCATGGTCATATTGATCATCATTTTCAATTCTTCGCGAAAAGCATGGCCGGAGACGTGGATCTCGGAGATGGTTTCATAAATCACCTCAGCGCCTTTACGGAAAAGATTGTTGATAATCTTGGCAATCGCTTTTTCATTACCGGGAATAAACTTTGAGGACAGCACGACCGTATCACCGGCTTCGATTTTGATCTGTTTGTGCATGCCGGCGGACATCCGGGTGAGCGCAGACATGGGCTCACCCTGGCTTCCGGTGGTTAAAATCACCAGTTCATCGCTGGCATAGGCATTGATATCTGAGATATCGAGTTCCATGCCTTCCGGTATGTGGAGCATACCGAGATCCTTTGCGATACGCGCGCTCAATTCGATGCTCTTGCCGTTAAACACCAGCTTGCGCTGCATGTTTTGGAGGATGTTGACCACCTGCTGGATCCGGGCGATGTTGGAGGCAAAAAGAGCGATAATCACGCGCCCCTGGCTGGCAGTGATGATCCGTCCAAGCGTCTCCCCCACCCGTTCATCAGATATGGTATGACCCTGCCGCTCCACATTGGTGGAATCCGAAAGAAGCGCAAGCACCCCCTTATCCCCGAGCCGGGCGAATTTGGGAATATCGGTTATCATCCCGGGAATCGCAGTTTCAGAAAGCTTGAAATCCCCGGTATGCACAATCAGACCGGCCGGCGTGTCCAGAGCAAACCCGACACCGTCCACCACGCTGTGATTAACGCGGATAAAATCAAACTCAAAAGGCGGCAGCCGTAATTTGCGATCCGGTTCAATCTGTATAAGAGAGGCTGCTTCAAGCAATCCGTGCTCTTCGAGCTTATGCCGGATCATGCCCAGCGTAAAAGCGGTGGCGTAAACCGGAGCATTGACATCACGCAGGAGATAAGGCAATCCGCCGGTATGGTCCTCATGGGCATGGGTGATGACAATGCCCGCCACCCGACTTCGATTGTCCCGGATATAGTCCATATCCGGAATTACGTAATCCACGCCGAGCATGTAATCTTCGGGAAACATAAGGCCTGAATCAACCACCACGATCGTGCCTTGGGATTCAAAAACCATCATGTTCATCCCGATTTCACCGAGACCGCCCAAGGCAATCATTTTGAGCTTGGCATCCCTCATTAAACCACAATCTCCAGCTCTTCGAAGATGCCATCAAGGCTCCGGATGAGCCAGGCGGCTTGTTGGGCCGTAGCATAGGCCATACAATCGCAACGAACCCGACTCCTGGTCCGGATTAAGAATTCGATGGCAATGCTTTGCTTTTTTAACCGGATGGCTGCGTAGAAAGGCTGGCACGCTGTATGGGCGGCCTGGGTAGCCGCCAACATGGATTCGTCCAGCATAAGCCAGTAAATATCTTCCAATTCAGCCGGGCCGCACCGCGCTTTCAGGTAAGATTTCAGCCGTTCATGCCCCCCCGGCTGTAACTCATCAATAACATACTGTTTCATATATTAATCCTTAGCATTATATATGCGCAGATGCAAGCAAAGATATGTTGATGCGCACAATAAAAGTCCGTTTTATATCGCCTGCTAAACAGTTCTCATCCAGGCGAAAAAAGCTCAGGGGTCAGGAATTGCATATCTTTGCATTAATACATGGATATTACCGGCGATTGCGAAAAGCCGGTTGCAGGGATTTGTAGCCAGGTTTGGACTCACTGCCGGGACTCAAAGTCGATTAACCATTTCTTGAGTGCCGGACCAGACCCGAAATGGCCGATACGGCCGTCACTGCGAATAACCCGGTGGCAAGGGATAATCAGGGGAAAGGGGTTTTTCCCCAGGGCAGACCCTACAAACCGGCAGGCTCGCGGCCGGCCAATAGCGCCGGCAATCCATTTATAAGTTTTTTGTGTTCCATAGGGGATTTGGACGGTTTCGTAAAGGACTTTCTGTTGCAGGGGCGTCAAATGATCCATGGACAGGATCTTCCAGGGAGGATCAATCCCGACACCCTGAAAGTATTGAAGGATCATGTGGTTAACCGCATTCACCGCCGAAACGGAGCTTTTGGCGCAAGGCGCTGATGCGGCTTCTTTGCCGCCGGGCCTCAGATCAATGCCTGTCAATCGGAAAGGCGTCTGCTCATATCGGATTGCAATGGGGCCGATGGGCGTTTTCAGGCAAAAAAATCCGGCATTATTCATAAGGATAGAAATCCCGAAGGTTATCCGAAGCATCAAATAAAAAGGGCTGCCATTGGCTCACACGGCAAAGGCGCGCATCAGCTTCGATTGCTGAGTCCAGCGACCGGGATACCTGCAGGTATTCCAGATCGGCGGTATTTAAGATCCGCACCACACGAAGTTCCTCAGTTGCGGTCCTGCCTGAAGTTTGGACGCATGCTTCCAGGCATTGCCGGTCGGTTTCAAAATGCATGGGGATGGCAGCTTTTTCCGGCGATATGGCGGTTATGGCGTTGACAAATGTTTTTTCGCGATCGATTTTATCAACCAATCGGCGGGTAGTGACATCAGCCAGACCAATTCCGTTGGCGTTGCCCTGGGAGGCCTCGGACAAATCCCTGACGAAAATCCGCCTGGCATGCGGGGATGCATTAAAATCGCCCACAAGATCCCGATGCCGGCCGGTCACGTTGGAATCCATCCCGATGCCGGAAATGTCTTTCCCCATGCGATCCACAATCAATACATCAATGGCGTCAAAGGGGATGGCTCCCATCATGGCTTTGGCCCGCGAAAGCATTTCTTTTTCCGCTGCTATCATGTTTTCCGGTAAAACGGCCACTATATGGGACAATTGCCCGTGGCCGTCTTCGAGCAATCCTATTGCGAACAGGATATTGAGTTTTCCCAGAAGCTTTTCAGCTTCCGACGCAATAATTGAAAAGGAATGGGTTATCGCTGACCTGTGAAATTGGGCCGCACCGGAAGCTTTGCCAAGGCCGATGGTGAGCATTTTACAAAGACCGCTTTCAATATCCGCGTTGAATTTGGTGTGCGGCTTGATTCGGTTGATTAATACAATGGCGTCGGCATCAAGGGCGGCGCTGGAGAAAAACAAAGGCATCCCGCCCGCCTCTGCACCGATGGTTTCGGTGGCCATATCCGCAATGATCGGCACCCCCATGGCAGCCTCGGTGAGGTTAAGCCCGGCAAGAATGTCCTTCTGTCCCTGTGCCGTAGCTCCGCCGTGACTTCCCATGGCCGGCACGACAAAGGGATTGCATTGATTTTTTTTAAGACAGCGCAGGCATAGGTGCACCACTTCATCGATCCGGTCAATGCAGCGGCTTCCCACGGCAACGGCCACGGATTGGCCGCTGGCTGCAGCGCATTTTCCAGCGACCGGATCAAGCGCCTTGTTGAAAGCACTGGGAAGATCGGTAATCGGCTGATGACAAAGGCTCTGCCGTACAACAGCCATTTGAGGCAGGATGGAGTCGTAAGCAGTAAGCATAAGATATTGGGAGTGGACCAAAAGAAAATGGATTTTTTCAAAATACCCGCAACAGTTGCAGGAAGGCAATCAGCTCCCCCGGTCACCTAAGCGGCAGGACTGCCGGGGAAGCTGAAAACGAAGGGAATCAGGTTTCTTCAACCGTTATTGCGCCTGGCTCACAGACTTCAATGCAGGACTCGCAGCCGAGGCACTCCTCGGCATTCACGGGAACTGATTTACCGTCCTGAATTTCAAAGACTTCCACCGGGCATACATCCACGCACTCTTCGCAGCCTTCACATTTTTCCGGGTCAACAATCGGATTAAAAGCCATCTTTTAAACACTCCTTTCCTCAATCCTCTGATTTAGTATAGATCTTATATCCTAAGCATTACCCCTAACTCAAAAGGAAAAAAATTAAATATATCAATTGATGTATGGAGTCAAGTCCTCTTCCTGTTTTTTTATCTACACCGTCAAATAAAACGCGGCCCCGATTATTACGGCCGCGTTTTACCCCTTAGCCTCCAGCAGGAGCAGCACCAGGTGTTTATCCGGCTTCTCTCTGCCGGGCGAAGAATGTCGGGAAAGCAGCTGCTCAAGGACTGCTGCAGGTGTTTCAAACGGCAATGCCGCTATGGTCAAAACATCCCGTCCACCTGGTTCAAGGACCGCAAGCGGCTCCGGGAGGTTAACTGAATCCGGCTGCCGGGATTCACTCAGTTCTGCCAAATACGATAGCAGGGGATCCCTGGCAGAACCGGTCCCGGCCAGGGAATCCAAAACCTGGATCTCCCCGGCACCCGGCAGGTGCTCCAGCATATACTCAAATACCGCCCGGCTGTCGGTTATCCAGACCCTGGATGGTTCGGCTTCTTCTTTCAACAAGCGAAGCCAGGATATGATCCGCTTGGCGCTATGGTATTGGCCCGGATCTTCGGGGCTGTATCGGTCGGCAAGCGGCAATCGGGTTTCCGAGTCGCCTTTTAATTCGGAAAACATTTCTTTTTGTTGCCATTCAGAGGCTTCCAGCTCCGTATCCAGTTCTGTCTGCTGCATATCAAATTCCTGGGCAAGCGCTAAAAAAAGCCGGGCGGCGGCTATTGGATCGGACGGATCCTTTCGGGGCTCACCCCGCAGAATGTCAGACCGAATCTCAGCTGCAAAGGCTTCTTCATATTGACCTTCCCCGCTCATTGCCTTGAATGCGCCCATATGGCCCTGATGCGCTGTGCCCCAGGTTCTGAATCGCCTCACCGCATCCAGAATTCGGGGTTCATCGCCTTGAACCGGCGCCTGGACCTCGATATTACCTGCCGCCCGCCCTTGCTTTACCGGCAGGGGTTCATTCCCGGATACCGGCTGCATCAGGATAAACGGGCCGACATGGTGATGGATGCGCTTGATGGTCGCTTCCGCGATATATGTGAATGGCGTGTACGCCGGTTTCATCTGCTTATTCACTCCTTTCGATTTTCTGATCATGCACTTCGATGCCCTTTTTCTGCAACCTATCCCGGATACGGTCGGCCGTTTCAAAGTCTCCGTGCTGACGCGCCCGTTTCCGGCTTTCAATGAGCTTTCTTATCTCCGCATCAACAACGGGCGGATTAAACTCAAATACCTTGACCACCTGGTCAATACTTTGAAAGCTTTCAATGATCTTTTGGGCATCCGCCGGGCTCAGCTGGCGGTTGTCCAGCAGTCGGTTGATCTGCCGGATGGCCTTAAAGATGGCAGCCATGGCATGCGGGATGTTAAGGTCGTCATCCATGGCATGAATGAACCCCTGCTTGATATCATAGACCAACTGATCCACTTCCGGATAATGAGCCCCTTCCTGGACGGCAAAAAGCGCCTGTATGCAGGCATCCAGACGATTCAGGGATTTTCTGGACTGGAACAGTCGGTCCCTGTCAAAGCTCAAAGGTTTTCGATAATGTCCGGTGAGGAGCCAGAAACGGATCTCGCGTGCACTGAACCCTTCGTCCAAAAGCCGGGCAACAGAAGGCAGCGCCTGCTTTTCGCTTCCTTCTTCCAGATCTGCAGGCTCCACCCGCTCGCAATGCAGCCAATACTTGGCCAGCGGCTTTCCGTTGAGCACCCTGGCGATGGCCATCTCATTTTCATGATGAGGAAACAAGAGATCCCGGCTGCTGGTATGGATGTCAAAGGTTTCACCGAGATATTTCATGGACATGGCCGCACACTGGATGTGCCAGGACGGCCGGACATTGCCCCATTTGGTCTTGACATAGAGTCCGCGTTTCAAATCCGACAAGCGGACCCGTTTTAACAGGGTAAAATCCTTGGGGTTGTTTTTTTCATAGTCATCAAGGTCAACTGTTGCGCCGAGTTTAATCTTGTTGAGGTCAATACCGGAGAGTTGGCCGTAATCCGGCATCGCCCCGATATTGAAATAGACGCAGCGCATCTTTTCATAGGCTGCACCAATGTCGACAAGATCACGGGTCAATTCCACCATATCATTGACATGTTCGGAGGCCTTGGGGTAATGATCCGCCGGCCTTATCCGAAGCGACTGCAGGTCCTTTTTAAAAAGTTCGATATACCGGCCCGTAAATTGGCTGAGTTCCTCCCCGGCGGCCTCGGAACCCTGGATGGTCTTGTCATCATAGTCGGTGATATTCATGACATGTTTGACATCATAGCCCCTATAGGTGAGATACCGGCAGAGGATGTCCGCAAACACGTAGCGGCGGGCCTTATCAATGGTCATGCGGGAATCGGCCGTGGGACCGCAGGAATAAATAGACACCCGGCCTGCCTTCAGCGGCTCAAACGCCTCGACCTGGCGATCCATGGTATTAAACAGTCGGATGTCATCCTTTTTTTTAACCTCAAAAACCGGCGTGCTCAAATATCGTTCACCGCTGTCCGGAAATATGGTGACAATGGTGCCGCCGGACATGGCCGCCGCCTCCCGGGCAGCGACCACCATCGCGGCGCCGCTGCTTATCCCGACGAATAACCCCTCTTCGCTTCCCAGTCGTCGGGTCATCTCAAAGGCGGCCTCATCCTCGATATTTATTTTTTCATCCAGCCACTGCTTCCCATATATCTCGGGCCGGTAAGATTCCTTCAAATTCTTCAATCCTTGCAGCTTATGGCCGAAATACGGCTCCACCCCCACAATTCGGATGGTCGGGTCATGTTCTTTCAGCCGGCGGGCAACCCCCATGACGGTGCCGGTGGTGCCCATGGTGGCCACCAAACAGGAGAGATCCCCGTCGGTCTGCCGGATAATCTCTTCGGCTGTCCCGCTGTAATGGGCTTGCCAATTGGCTTCATTATTGTACTGATCCGTCATGAAATATTTTTCCGGATATTCCCTGGCCAGGCGATAAGCCTCTTCGATGGCTCCATCGGTGCCCAGATGGCCGGGCGTTAAAAGGATTTCCGCGCCCCTGGCACTTAGGATTTTACGGCGTTCAATACTTGCCGACTCCGGCATGGCAAGCACCAGCCGATATCCCTTCACCGAACAAACCATTGCCAGGCCAATCCCTGTGTTGCCACTGGTGGCTTCAATCACGGTTTTATCAGGGGTCAGCTTTCCGGAGCACTCACCGGCGGAGATCATGGACAAGGCCGGCCGGTCCTTGATCGACCCGCCGGGATTCAGGTATTCAATTTTAGCCAATATACGTACGTTGGGATTCGGATTCACCCGCTGGATTTCAACCAGCGGCGTATTACCGATCGCATCCAATATGGTTTTGCCCATTCCATCGCCTCTTATCTTCCACCCTTTTGCCGATCCTGATCCCAAAAACGGGCCGCAAAAAAGGTGCCTGCCTGCTCAAACAGCTATTTCGATTTTTTCAGCCAACGCGTCAAGAAGTGCGGCGGTAACCGAATTTTCATCCGCAGCGGCATCGACAACAACAAAGCGCTCCGGTTCCTGGCGGGCCAGTTCCAGATAGCCTTCCCTCACCTTTTGATGAAAAAAAAGATCTTCGTTTTCAAACCGGGTTTCCTGTTGGGTTCGGCCGCCCTGGTAAACCTCCTGCCAGGCACGCCGCAAACCGACAGCCGGCTCCAAATCCAGCAAAAAAGTAATGTCCGGATTGACATCGGCCAGCACCCACCGGTTCAAATCATGAATCAGGGCCTTGTCCAGCGCCCTGGAAAATCCCTGGTAGGCAGTGGTGGAGTCATGAAACCGGTCGCATATCACGGTTTTGCCGGCTGCCAGGCTGGGGCGGATTAACTCCTGGAGGTGCTGCTTGCGGTCAGCCGCATACAGCAACAGTTCAGCGACCGGATCCATGTCGCTGTTGACGGGATCCAAAAGGATAGATCGAATTTGTCCGCCGATCCGGGTGCCGCCGGGTTCCTTGGTGATCACGCACTGATGCCCGCATGCGTTTAAAAATCTTGTAATGTGGGGGATCTGGGTACTTTTGCCCGACCCTTCAATGCCCTCAAGCGTTATCAGCATAAAGTTATTCGTCCCCTGCCACCGGCCAAACAGCCGGGGGCCCTTTATAAAAAAAGCGATCCAGGGGCCTGTGAAAACCGGTCCAGCCCGTATTTGTATCCTGGTTATCCATGAATTCCCGGATGCCATTGATTTTGGAATCAATCTCATCGAGGTAATTCAACATAACCGCCTCAAGGGTTTTCGGGGGCTCCGGCGAGCCGTACTCACGGTTTCCGTGATGACTGACAAGCATGTGCTTGACCCGCATGGCCGTGTTTGCCGGAAAGCCCGGAATGCGCTCGATTTTCTCCTGAACCATCGCAACGCCGATCACAATGTGGCTCAGTAGTCGACCTTCATCCGAGTAATCAATGCGCCGCTCATATACAAACTCTTTGATTTTACCGATATCATGGAGTATGGCCCCGGTCAAAAGCAAATCCCTGTCAATGCCGCTGTAGTGATCCCCCACCCGATCGGCAAGCAGCGCCAGGGAAAGCGTATGTTCCAGCAGGCCGCCAAGATAGGCATGATGCATGTTTTTGGCAGCCGGGGCTTTCTTAAATTGTTCAACAAACCGTTCTTCCTTCCAGAATGCCTGCACCAGGCTTTTTAAATGATCGTTGGTCATGGCAAGGCTTAGGTTTTTCAATTTTTCAAACATTGCTTCCGGGTCCCGCCGTGCTGCCGGCATGAAATCAGCCGGATTCACATCCGCCGCTGATCGCCCTTCAATGGATTTAACCACAACCTGCAGTGCCCCGCGGAATTCCGAGACATTGCCGGTCACATGAACAAAGTCGCCTGCAGCAGCCTCATCCCGGAGTTTTTCAATATTGTCCCAGACAACGCCCCTTATAGTTCCGGTTTTATCGGATAAGGCCACGGTCATGTAATTGCCGCCGGTCTTTTTCCGGGACACATGCTTTTCCGCCAGGACAAAATTGTCATCCACCGCTTCCCCGGGTTTCAAAGAATTGACAAAGGCCTTTTTCATTTTGACCGCCTCATGAAATTTAAGATATTCGGAGTTAGGTGTTTGCACTTCGCCGAAGTTGTATTAAAAATTGGACTCGCCATGCAAATAAAAGATCTTTTTCATTTCAGGCGCCTTTATGATACAAGCCCAAAAAGCAACTGCCGGATATCTGAGAGCTTATACTTTTATTTTATTTTGTCATCCGGTTTATACTGGAAAACCGTTGGATCATCAAGGCAATATTCGACCCATGGCAAGCTCCCCTGAGGAGATGGCGCAGGCGAAAATTCAATACATTCATTGTCTCATCTTTCTTATTAATTTATGCAAAAATCCGATACCTCCATATTGCGGCACACCCTGCGGACTTTTTTGGCAGCATCCCTGATCCTTTGCCTTTCAGGGGCCGCTGCCGGTGCGGCCGGTTTGACGCCCCCCGGCAAAAACGCCGCTAATGCAATGTGGCAAATAGAGGCCAATCAGTTGCGCTACGTGCAGGACGCCGAAGAATACCACGCCGAGGGCAAGGTCTTAATCAAAAGGCATGGAACAACGCTTACGGCTGACTCCGTAAAAGTCAACCGGACCACCATGGAGGCGGTTGCAGAGGGGAATGTCACCCTGAAAACAAGGGAGAACGTTTTAACCGGCAGCAAAATGACCCTTGACCTCAACGCCCGGACCGGCACCGTCTTTGATGGAATGCTCTTTATTGAAAAAAAGAACTTTTACATCCGCGGGGATAAAATTGAAAAAACAGGAGAAGCCAGTTATGCAATCCGCCGCGGCAGCTTTACTACCTGCGATGGCCAATCCCCGGACTGGAAAGTCACCGGCGAGGATTTGTCCCTTGATGTCGGCGGCTACGGCTCAGTTAAACAGGCTGCGCTCTGGGTGAAAAAAATGCCGGTAGCCTACCTCCCCTTTTTTATCTTCCCTGTCAAACGCGATCGGCAGTCGGGCCTGCTGGCACCGGAAGTGGGATACTCGGACAGAAACGGTGCTCAATGGGTCCAGCCATTTTTCTGGGCCATTCACCCCAGTTGCGATACCACCCTGTATTACCATCATATCCAGAACCGGGGAGAAAAAGCGGGCACCGAATTTCGCTACGCACTTGGGCCGGCATCGAAGGGAACCCTCATGGCAGATACCATGGAAGACCGGCAGGTTGATGACGGGACGCCATCCAACAGCCAATGGGGCTATACGGATGATGCCTATTTGCGCAGCAATTCCGACCGGTACTGGTTTCGCATGAAAGCCGATCAGCAACTCCCTTATGATATGACGGCACAGCTGGACCTGGACGTTGTCTCCGACCAGGATTACCTACGGGAGTTTGATGGCGGCATAACCGGCTATAACGACAGTAACGCCTATTTTGCTTCCGAATTCGGCAGGGACCTCGACGATGAAGATGACCCGATTCGGGAGAACCGCCTGAATATCAAAAAATTATGGACCCGTTACAGTATTAACACAGATATCCGCTGGTATGATAACGTCCTCAAACGGCGCTGGGAGGATACGGATGACACCTTGCAACAGCTACCGACAATGCGTTTGGACACCTTAAAGCAGCCGGTGGCGCGTTCACCGCTTTATTTGCAGTCTGCCTCCGAATATTCGTATTTTTACAGAAAAGACGGGCTCACGGGCCACCGCCTGGACATCCACCCCCGCCTATCCCTTCCCTTGCAGCTCGGTCCCTTTTTTTCCTTTGAGCCGGCGGCGGGCCTCCGGCAGACATCCTGGCTTGTCGATCCCTCGAATGCGGGAGGGAACTCCGAACCGGCTGACGATCAGCACCGGCAGTTCTACGAGCTTAGCGCGGTGCTCTCCACCGATCTTTACCGGGTCTATAAGCAGGAATCCCCGGCAGCCAACCCGATCAAGCATACCCTCATCCCCGAGCTCCGTTACGAATATATCCCGGATCACGACCAGACCGACTATCCTGATTTTGACGGCATCGACCGGATCGGGGACGCCAACCGCCTGAGCTTTGCCCTGACCCACCTGCTGACCGAAAAGTATTTCAGAACCCGTCCGGGGGCTTTTTCAGAACCGTCGCCGGAAACATCCGAAACCCGATACAAGCGATTTTTCCGTTTTCTTATTGAACAATCCTATGATTTCAATCATTGGAAAAAACCAGAAGGCGATCCCTTGGAACCGCTTTACGCAGAACTTGACTTGACGCCGGTCAATCTGTTATCTGTGCATGCCGAAGCGCAATGGAGCCATGAGGACAACACGCTGCTCACCCACCTGCTTTCCGGCCGGTTGCGCAACAAACAGGGAGATTGGCTTAGACTCGAATATCGATATTTTAAAGACCTTCGCCAATCGATTGACCTGGGCGTGAGCCTTGCGGTGACAAATCAAATTCGACTTTCCGGTGAATATGAGAGAAATCTGGATGACGGCACAGATATTGACAAACAGTTGGAATGCCTCTATCAGTCACAATGCTGGTCGGTTGCGCTCACATACACCGATGATGAAACCGATCAACGGGTTTCCGGAATGATTCGACTGCATGGGCTCGGCGAAATCGGCGATCGGATTTAGAGGCCCGGAACCGGTCAAGAAAGGCTGATTTAGTAGGCCCGCAACCAATATGGCCAGGAGGCAGGCGACGCCTTTGGATGAAATTAATTGCCGGGAAACGGAAATGATTCTTGACGACAACGGAATAAGGCCTGTATCCATAATAAATTTCCATTCAATAATCCGGGGCTTGGCCTGGCATAAAAAGACCGGAAGCGACAATGGGATCGTGAATCGATTCGGCAGGTATTTCAATAGCGATTTTTACATATAACTGCTTGACTTCAAAAAATTTTTGGCTATACTTCAATTAATTGAGGACCATAGCAAGGCGAAAAAAAACAGGAGGCCAGATGAATAAACTCGAACTGATTTCCGCTCTAAAGAAGGAATCTGATATTTCAAAATCTGAAGCTGCTAAAGTGGTTCAAATCTTTTTTGATTCCATGGCAGATGCTCTGATTGAAGGGGAGCGGATCGAAATCCGGGGATTGTGCAGTTTTTTTGTTAAGGAATATAAGAGCTATGTCGGCCGCAACCCCAAAACCGGTGAGAAAGTCCAGATCCAGCCAAAAAAATTGCCCTTTTTCAAATGCGGCAAGGAACTGCGGGAACGTGTCAACAAGAATCTCTAAATAGCCGGCGGTAGTATTGGTACTTGGATTCGATGCCCTGCTGGACCAGGACCGCCCCACGCGTTTGCTGACAACAGCTTTGCAAAGCGGCAAATTCCCCCACGCGTACCTTTTTACCGGCCCCGAAGGGGTTGGGAAAAAAACTGCGGCCAAGCTTCTATCGATGGTTTGCAACTGCCGGGGGCATGAATTTCACCCGAAGAGCCCCCCGCGAGGGGAAGCGCCCGGGGGCAACACGGACCCAAAATTGCCCGCTGCCTGTGGGCAATGCCTGTCCTGCAAAAAAATTCTTTCTGCAAATCACCCGGACGTGTATTGGATATCCCCAATTGGCAGCTATATCAAGGTAGATCAAATCCGGGGGCTGTGCCAGCGGCTTGCGCTAAAGCCCTATGAAGCAAAAATTCGACTGGCTGTTATTGAATGCGCGCATACCCTGAATCCGGAAGCCGGCAACACACTACTCAAAATACTTGAAGAGCCGCCGGATCAGACCATATTCATTCTCATGGCCCGGCAGAGCTCGGAACTGCTCCCGACCATCGTATCCAGATGCCGCCACATCCGGTTTAATCCGATTTCAACTGAGAGCATACAAAACTACCTCGAGAACCATTATGCTGTAACAACCACAGAATCTGCTATTATAGCGGCAATGTCGGGAGGCAGCCTTTCCCGGGCGGCTGCTATGAAGGAAAAAGACTGGATCAGCCATCGCAACTGGATTATAAATACGATTGCCGAGCTTGACCGCCAGACGATCAATTACCATCTGGCGTTTGCGGAAGCTCTGGCCAGGGATTCCGGGCGGGTCCGCACTGCACTGGAAATCATGAAGTCCTGGTACCGAGATCTTGCTGTCTATGCGTACCGGCCCGGCAGCCTGATCAACAATGATATTTCGGACAAGATAGCGGTTCACTCGAGAAAAGCTTCATTAAAGCGCCTGCTGGCCATTATCCATTCAATTGAAACAACCGCCAGCCATATTGAGGCAAATGCCAATGCCCGATTGGCCATTGACCAACTGGTCATCGAGCTTGCAAATAAGGAAAATTAAACCAATGGAAAAAATTATCGGCATCCGGTTTAAATCGGCCGGAAAAATCTATGATTTCCAATGCGGCGCCTATGTATTGAGCGCCGGCGATGCGGTCATCGTTGAAACGGAAAATGGGCTTTGCTTTGGGACAGTTGCCGTTGCTCCCGCGGAAAAGGAAAAGCGGACGAACCGCGAGCCTCTCAAAAAAGTTTATCGACCGGCCACGGAAAATGATTTTAAACGCATCGAACAAAACAAAGCGCTCGAAGACCGGGCATTTGAATACTGCAAGCAATGCATTGCCGAATTGCGGCTGGCAATGAACCTGTTTACCATTGAGAGCAATTTTGACACCAGTAAACTCACTTTTTACTTTACTGCTGATGGACGCGTGGATTTTCGCAAACTTGTCAAAATGCTGGTCAAAGAATTTCGCACCAAAATCGAGATGCGGCAGGTGGGCATACGCAACCAGGCTAAAATGTGTGGAGGCCTCGGTCGATGCGGACGGGAATTATGCTGCAGTGCGTTTATGACAAAATTTGATCCGGTATCCATAAAAATGGCCAAGCGGCAAGGGTTATCATTGAACCCCACAAAAATTTCAGGTGTCTGCGGACGGCTTATGTGCTGCCTGACATTTGAAAACGAAATGTATCACCGCAATGGCAGGCCTGTAAAAAATGACACCCCCAATGGAGAGGAATCAAGCAGCGAATGACAACGCCATTTTATATTTCCACGCCCATCTACTATGTTAACGCCAGGCCCCATTTGGGTCATACCTATACCACCATTGCCGCCGATGTGGCGCGGCGCTTCCATCGCCTGCAGGGGCAGGAAACGTTTTTTTTAACCGGCACGGACGAGCACGGAGACAAAATCGTTAAAGCCGCAGTTGAGCAGGGGCTGGATCCCGGCCGCTATGCGGACCGGATAAGCCGGTTATTCAAAGACCTCTGGCCTAAATACAATATCAGTAATGATGATTTTATCCGAACCACGAATACCGAACATATTGCGGTTGTGGAACAAATTCTCCAGAAAATCTATGATTCCGGCGATATCTATTACAGTGAATATGAGGGCCTTTATTGCTACGGGTGTGAAAGGTTCTACCAGGACCGGGAACTGGTTGCGGGCAAATGTCCGGATCACGATACCAAGCCGGAATTAATAAAGGAATCCAATTACTTTTTCCGAATGAGCCGGTATCAGGAATGGCTGGTCCAATACCTGGGGGAACATCCGGAAATGATCCAGCCGGAGCGATACCGCAACGAGGTGCTCTCATTTCTGCGCGAACCCCTGGAGGACCTTTGTATCTCACGCCCCAAGTCCCGGCTGACATGGGGCATTACCCTGCCGTTTGATTCCAATTACGTAACCTATGTCTGGTTTGACGCCCTGATCAACTATGTTTCCGCACTGGGTTACCCGGATGGGGAAAATTTAAAAAAATTCTGGCCCCAGGCCAACCATATCGTGGCCAAAGACATTCTGAAGCCGCATGGCATCTATTGGCCGACCATGCTTAAAGCTGCGGGCCTGGACATCTACCGGCATCTCTACGTCCATGGCTACTGGAATATGGATGAAGGAAAAATGTCAAAAAGCCTGGGCAATGTGATTGATCCCCATTATTTGCAGGAAACTTACGGGACCGATGCCATCCGCTATTTCCTGATGCGCGACATGGTATTCGGACTGGATGCCAATTTTTCGGAAGAGGCGCTGATCCAACGAATCAATTCTGATCTGGCCAACGACCTGGGCAATCTCTTTTCCCGGGTGCTCGCCATGTTTCACAAATATTTTAAAGGTGTGGTACCGGAAACAGCGCCTGAGCAGCAGGCCGAAATTGGCACGCAGCTTTCAGAACCTGCCCAAATAGCAATCAACGCCTACCAGGAAGCAATGGCAGACTTTGCTTTCCACCGGGCTTTGGGCGCCATATGGGAATATATCAGCCGGATGAACAAGTTCGTTGACACGGCCGCTCCCTGGGAACTGGCCAAGCAGCCGGGCGAAAAGAAACGGCTTGAAGCGGTCATATACAATCTCCTGGAAGGGCTGCGCGTCATTGCCGGACTGATTTATCCCGTGATGCCGGATACCTCGCAGACAATGCTTGCCCATCTCGGCTATGACCGGGACACAACCGAGTATCTTTCCATTGATGCCATCAGGCAATGGCCGGTACTAAGCCCCGGCCGCCGTCTTCCCAAGGCCATATCCCTTTTTCCGCGAATCGAACCCAAAAAAGAGCAGCCAGCGGAGGCGACGCCGGCGCAAAAAACGGCCCCGGAAAACGCTAAGCCGGAAAACATAAAACCGGAAATCACCATCGACGATGTGGCCAAACTCGATCTGCGGGTGGCCACCGTAACAGATGCCGAGAAAGTCCCAAAAACGGACAAGCTCTTAAAGCTCACCGTTGCGCTGGGCAAGGAAAAACGCAGCATTGTTGCCGGCATCGCGCAAAGTTACACGCCGGAGTCAATAACCGGCAAACAGGTGGTCCTGGTGGCCAATTTAAAGCCGGCCAAGTTAAAGGGAATCAAATCCCAGGGTATGCTTCTGGCCGCTGTGGCGGAAGATGGCTCGACAGTGGCCACTGTGGAAAAGCCGGTTCCTTCCGGCACGCCGCTTAAATAGGGCCCGAACGAAAACCGTCTTTTGCGCCAATATCCGTGTCAGCTTTAAATTTTAATCCTCAAAATACTTCGCGGTTGGCCGCGGTTAAAATTTCCGGCTTCCTTGATCTTAACAAAAAATTTGTGGTCCTGTTTCGGGCTTTGAATATAATCAGGGGCTCTGGCTTTTTTCCTGATTTTGACGGAAGCCGCATCATGGTTAGAATAAAATAGAACAGATGCTCCGAAAAAAATCAGTTGTGAATTGCAAAAAAAGGAGGCGTTAAAAATGGAGTACACCCAGATTCCCGGATTAGAGAAGAAGGCCACCCGTGTAGCCTTAGGTACTTGGGCAATTGGGGGCTGGATGTGGGGCGGAACCGATGAAGGTGCCTCCATTCGGACCATTCATGCCGCCCTGGATAAAGGTATCAACATCATTGACACCGCACCGGTTTATGGCTTTGGCACCTCCGAGGAGATTGTGGGCAAAGCCTTAAAAGAATACGGCAGAAGGGATGAGCTTATCCTTGCCACCAAGGTCGGATTGGAATGGAACGATAAAAAAAATGCGGTGTGGCGCAATTCAAGCCCGGAACGAATCCGCCAGGAAGTAGATGAGAGCCTCAGGCGCCTGCAGACAGACGTTATTGATATTTACCAGGTCCACTGGCCGGATCCGACCATAGATTTCTCCGAGACCGCCGAAACCCTGGCTCAGCTGAAAACGGAAGGAAAAATTAAAGTTGCCGGGGTCAGCAATTATTCCCCCGATCAAATGGCGGATTTTCAAAAAGGATCGGATCTTGGTGTTTGTCAGCCGCCCTATAATCTCTTTGAGCGCAAAATAGAAGACGATGTTCTGCCCTATTGCAAGGCGCAAGGGATTGCAACCCTCACCTACGGCGCGCTCTGCCGCGGCCTTTTAAGTGGTAAAATGAGCCGCGACCGCGAATTTCCAGGCGATGATTTGAGAAATGTGGACCCCAAATTCAAGCAGACGCGCTATGATCAATACCTTGAGGCGGTCAATAAACTCCAGAGCTTTGCCAAAGATCACCACGGCAGGGAGGTGATCCACCTGGCAGTTCGGTTTATCCTGGATCAAGGCGTCAGCGTCGCCCTTTGGGGAGGCCGGCGGCCCGATGACATGAATCCGCTACCGGACATGTTTGGCTGGGAACTTAAAGCCGATGATTTCAAAGAAATTGATAATATATTGCAAACCACGGTCACCGACCCGGCAGGACCGGAATTCATGGCGCCGCCTGCAAAAAAATAGCTTGGGATAACCATGTTAGTAATGAAACAATGCGGTATGACATATCTACCACATACAGGGGGGCATGTCGTATGAGTACTGAGAAGGAGATACACAAAGCTGCTGAAATTCTTGCCGGGGCCCAAAATGCCGTAGCATCCTGCGGCGCCGGAATCTCAGCTGAAAGCGGTATTGCGACATTCCGGGACCCGGGCGGTGTCTGGGAAAAGATGAATCCCGCGGAGGTCGGCACCTCTTCGGGCTTGATTGACACACTTGGTAAAAATGCGGCCAAACTCATCCCCTTTTTTATTGAGTTGCTGGAAGCTTTTGAGCAGGCTGATCCCAATCCTGCCCATCGCGCGCTTGCCGAGCTGGAGCAGATGGGAATCCTTAAAACGGTTATCACCCAAAACATTGACAATCTCCACCAGGAAGCAGGCAATACCGATGTCGTTGAGGTTCATGGCAACGGATTTCGCCTTTGCTGCCTCTCCTGCAGCCAGGTTGCGGTGGGCGACAGAAGAAAGCTGATTATGGAGACCAAGTCAAAAATCCAGGCGCTCGAAGAATACAACTTGTCATCCATGATGATGGTCATGCCGGAATGCAGTGCGTGCGGTTTCAGGATGCGCCCGGATGTGGTAATGTTCGGGGAAACGGTCAAGGAAATTCCCCGGGCGTTTGATGCGGCTAAAAAGTCGGATGTAATGCTTGCCATCGGGACATCCGGCGTGGTTTACCCGGCCGCCTATCTGCCGTTTGAGGCCAAAGCGGCCGGAGCGCGGGTGATTGTCGTCAACCCCAATGAAAACCCGTTTGCGAGCGTTTCAGACGCCTATATCCCGATGAACGCAGGGGAAGCCATGCCAAAACTTATTGAAACAATCAAGGCCATCAAACATTAAATGGCTTTTAAACACAGTTTACGCGAAACGGAGCCCCCATGAATGCAATTAACGAGTTTCCGAATTTTTTGGATCGCCGCTCCGGATTGGACAGACGCCGGGGAAGTGACCGGCGTTTGAAATCCTTGTTATTCTTAACCCGGGAAGAGAAGCGGCGCTCTATACTGGAACGTAGAAAATTGGATGAAGATCGAAACGGGTGGGTCCGGGTCTCCTGGTTCAGCAGCACCAGTCTCGGGATATCGACCCAAAATTTATAGACCGGCTTTTAAAGTTACCGATGGTAAACTGATACTAACGCCCTGCCCTCCCACTTGGAAATGAACATGGATAAAGTGCTCATTGTCGACGGCAACCAGAATTTCCTGAAAAGCCTGAAAAGTAATCTTGACAAGCTACACCAGTTTCAGGTCGAAACCGCAGCTGATGGTGCTGAAGCCATTGCTACCATGGCAGCAAGACCCATCTCTGTGTTGGTGGCAGACATCGAAAACCGGGGCTTGGATACCCTGGATCTGCTGGCACATATGACCCAAAAACATGCCAACACGCCCTGCATCGTAATGACGGACCAGGGAAAGCCCTGGTTTAAGCGACGCATTGCCCAGCAGTCCTTTCTCTATCATCTGGAAAAGCCTTTTGAAACCGGAAGACTGGCCTCAGCAATCTTTACCGCCCTGAACCTGCGGGATGAAGGGAAAAATTTCCAGGGAATGACCATGAAAAGCCTGCTTCCCCTTGTTGAAATTCAGCAGAAAACCTGCCGCATGAAAGTGGGATCAAAAAAAGAACAAAGCGGTTATCTGTATTTTAAAAACGGGGTCCTTTTCGACGCCCATCATAAAGATTTAGACGGCGAGGCGGCTGCTCGCGAAATTGCCTCGTGGAATCGCATCTCCATACAGTTTACGGAACTGCCCCAGCACCGGAGGCGCATGCGGGTAAAAACCAATCTGATGGATATTGCCGGAGCTTCATGGATACAGCATGAAACCGAAGCGATAATGGACACCGAAGTCGTGACGACGACGGACTTCAATAAGGTTCTGGGACAGATTCTGACCGACATCAAACATATCCCTGGTATCCAGGCGGCCTTACTGATGGATCTTAAGGGCAACACCCTGGCCTCTGAAATATTCGACCCAAACACGGATCCGCCGAATATGGCGCCTGATCTGCTGAAATTGTTTACCGAGGCACAGCAGGCCGCACAAAAAAATCAACTGGAGCCAATAACAACGATGAGCCTGCATGTAAAAAACCATATCATCCTCATACAGACCATTGCAGCGTCCGATGAAACGGATCTGTGCGTCATGTTAATGAGCACCCCCCGAAGCAATTGGTATTATATGAAACTCCGGCTCGATGCGGTAGCCGCCGAATGCCAATAGTATGGGGAGGATTGCCCTCCAGGCGCCCCCCTGCTCCTGAAAAATTTCTTACATGGCCCATCCCATATGGATGGTTCCGTAAAAAATCAGTCGTTTGGCGGCAGGTTCCAGTAGGTTTCACGACCCCTTGCCGGCGGCGGACCCGGGCTGGAGTTCCAGAACCGCAATCTCGGGGAAACAATTGAAGCGAACGGGAAAAGTGCCCCAGCCGATGCCTTTGGAAATAAATACCTGCCGACCGGTTTTCGATTTTTTAAGGCCGCTGGTATAGTCCTTATTTTGAACCGGATTTGAGGGCGGGCCATAAAACGGCAGCACAAACTGGCCACCGTGGGTATGGCCGGATATCATCAAATCAATCCGGGATCTGCCTAAAATATCCGCGCTGTCCGGGTTATGGGCCAGAACGATCCGGCACCCGTCCCCTGGCACTCCTGCGAGAACTGCATCAAGGCTGATGGTATCCTCCCAGAGATCCCCGCCCCCTACCAACCAGCATGTCTGTCCATGCCTTTCGAATACCACCGTTTTTCCCCGCAGATTCTGACCGGTCCGATCCAGCCATTCAATGGATCCTTTAGTGTCCGCCCAGTGGTCGTGATTACCAAGTACGGAATAGACCCCCTGCGGGGCATGAAGCCGCCCAAGAACCGGCCAGACCCGGTCCATTTTCCTGTGATTGTTTTTTTCAAGGACATAATCACCGGTGCAGACGGTTATATCGCGCGCCACCCGGTTGGCCCGCCAGACCGCATAGCGGATGGTGAAGAGGGGCTGCAGAAAACCGTAATGAAGATCAGAGAGCACTACGATGCGAAACCCGGAAAATGCGGCGGGCAGATACGGAACCCGGATGCGGTAATGGTTAACCCGGATAAGGAAGCGTTCAAAAAAAAATAGATAGAAAACCAATACCCCCAACCCGATTGCCGCAGCTTTCCATTCAAACAATGCGGCCTCCCGATTGCCTCTTGAAAAAAGTTAAAGGAAACACCTCCCGTTGCCCCCAGGCAGATCCCGGCGAAAAACCTTTCGGTTGTATTCGCAACGGTTTTCTGCCATATTGATCTGCTAAAAAAAAGGAGGAGGATAGCATGTCAATTGTTTTCTGGGAAAAAGATGAAGGTGTGGCGG
>P_1C_Sed_2_UnCtyDRAFT_1000037_pt1 | contig 34862 bp, 29 predicted proteins | sample Pon1CUnioCityCA_4_FD_10229 | JGI IMG/M metagenome (IMG submission 10229) | reverse complement strand
TATTGACAAGCAAAACAATACCAATAATACGTTTGTGTGTCGACATTTTAGAAAAGGTTGCTAACTCAAGTTTATGCCTTGATTAATAAGATGTAAATGTACGAAATGTTCCTCTATTCGTACAGTATAAATTGATAAACAAATAAAGTATAGGGATAAACGTTAATACTTCTGAATTTGTATTATGCTTATTAAAACCATGTTATAAAAAGTATATTCCAACAGATACAGAAAATCTACAAAAGTTATTATTTATTGATGAAATATATATCCTATTCGATATTACTATGTTTGCTATTGTCCATGTCAACGCAAGCTCAAGAATCCCTTGACCGTAAAAGTGATGGTTTGATCATTATTGAAAATTTTGAAAATGATCAGGTAGGTGAGCTCCCACAACGATGGTACGATCGAGATGGAAATAAAAAATTAATCAATCACACGAAAGATTTTTCCGAACATTATTTATACAAGATTCGGAATAATGATGATAACAAATTTCTACGATACCAGGGGGTTACGGCTAAACATATTAGTTTTCCATTGATCAACGAGGATAAGGAGAATATTTATGACATCAATCTTTATGAGACTCCTATACTTTCATGGAAAGTACGGGCGCATAAACTTCCTGAGGGTGCAAATGAGAAATCTAGTGATCGCAATGATTCGGTAGCCAGTATTTATGTTGTCTTTGATATGGGGCGTGTAGCTTTGGTAAAAAAAGTACCCAAATCAATCCGCTATACCTGGAGTTCCACCTTGCCTAAAGGGGAGACAGGATCCAAGTTATTTGGTAATCAGCAGATTATTGTAGTCAATTCAGGCGAACAGGATAAGGGAGAGTGGGTAACCTTCGAACGAAATTTAGTGGAGGATTATCGACGAATGTTTGGGGATGATCCTCCCAAGAATCCCATAGCCATTCTGATACTCAGCGATGGTAACAGCACAAATAGCTATGTCAAAGCTGATTACGATGATATAATGTTAAAACCCGAGAAGTAATTGGACTGTTCATTATAGATATTTTTATAAAATGATTAACTTCATCGCTTCTTAAAAAATAATGTTCTCATTTTAATGGAAAAGATTCTCCATTTCTTTCGTCCTCTAATAAAATTTAATTCCTCGCATCCATTTTGGGTATTGGGTATAGCTATACTGTTTGCCGTTTTGATGGGCAGTTATGCCGTCCAGCTAAAGATAGATACGGACTTGGCCAATTTGCTTCCTGATAAAAATCCACACGTGGTGGCCCTTGATGAGTTGCAGAATACTGTAGGCGGAGAAACAGCGATGGAAGTAGCCGTAAAGTCGCCCAGTTTCGAAGATAATAAGCGTTTTATTGAGGATCTGATCCGTGAAAGTTTAAAGCTTTATGATGATGAAGATGACCGATACTTCTTTAAACGTGCTCAGTTTCGTAAAGAGACCGATTTTTTAGAAAATAACGCCCTTTATTTTGCGACACCCAATGAATTGGCAGATATCAAGTCTTATCTTAAAGAAGAAATACAAACCGCAAAGGAAGATGCCAATCCTTTTCTGGTGAATTTTGACGATGAGGAAGAGGAATCTTCAGAGGTGGGAGAGTTTGAGGATAGCTATGACGCATTGATTCCTTCCGAATATCCCATTAGTGCTGATAGCACCATCGCGGTTTTCAAGTTGTATCCGACGGGCTCTAAGAGTAATCTGAGTTATTTGCGCCGAATGTTTGCTTCCTACGATTCATTGCTGACTGATGTGAATCCGCAGCAGTATAATGCTGATATGAAAGTAGAGTACGGGGGGCGCTTGAAGCGGCATCTTTCTGAAATCGACTCCATTATGAGCGATGTCTTCAATAGTTTCGCCTCCGGTATTTCAAGCGTTTTGCTCTTGGTGATGCTCTATTTCTCTTTCAAAAAATACATCAATTACCAGCGCGGTAATAAAGAAGGGAAAGAGCATAACTTTTGGGAACACCTGTTGCGCTTACCTGTACCTATTTTGGTAATTGGCATACCACTGGTAATCAGTCTCGCCTGGACATTTGGTATTACCTACTTCGTGCTTGGCACTCTCAATACTATGACGTCGGTACTTTTTGTTATTCTTTTTGGTATGGGCATCGATTATGGCATCCATTATTATGCCAGATATATTGAGTTTCGAGCCGGCGGAAAACCGATTATGGATTCGCTTATAGAGACCTATGAAAATACAGGGTCGGCCATTTTAGTAAGTGGACTTACAACAGCTTTCTCACTGTTTGTACTAATTCTGGCACAATTCAGAGGATTCTCTGAATTTGGCTTTATTGCAGGTTCGGGCATTATACTTGCCCTGGTATCAATGCTCTTCATGATCCCCCCCCTGCTGGTTATTTTTGAGCGGTTCAACTGGATATTATTCAATGAAAAGGAAAAACCTGAGAAACGAACTGAAAATTTATTTCACCGATTTCCGTTTGCACGTTCTATTGTTGTAATGGGACTGCTGATTTCCGTTGCCGTAGCATTTAATTATCAGCATTTACAGTTTCAGTATGATTTTGGAGAGTTGGAACCGGAATTTCCCGAGTATGCCGAATTCAATGAATTAGAGAATCAGGTTTCCAGCTCAGATAAACGAAATCCTGCTTATATATTGGCTGATAATGATGAGCAGGTTATTGAGATTTTAGAAAAGCTGCGACATCGTATGGAGACTGATACCACAAGCTCCACTATTTTAGATGTGGAGGCACTGCCTGAACGTTTTCCACCTACTGATACTGCAGCCAACGCAAAGCTTCAAGAGATTGCTGAAGTTCGCGAATTGTTGAAAGATCCTTTTCTCGTTGATCAAGACGACGAACAGCTCGATAAGTTAAGAAGGGCTTCCCAGACTATGGAGAAGCTCAATATCAATCAGGTGCCGGACTATTTTAAAAGTCAGTTTGTAACCCAAGATGGAGATATTGGTAATTTTGTGATGGTATATCCCAGCGTGGGGTTATCGGACGGAGAAAAGTCCATAGCCTTTAAAAATGATGTAGGGAGAGTAGAACTGGATAGTGGAGAGGTCTTTTACGCCGCCAGCACTTCAATTATAGCCGCTGAAATGCTGGAGCTCATGCGGGAAGAGAGCCCTTACATGGTGGCTGCTACGTTCATAATGGTATTCATCCTCATGTTAATCTCATTCCGTTCTCTGCGGTGGGCTATTATAGCTATGCTTCCGTTGTTAGTTGGCTTATTACTGCTTTTTGCTATTATGATGTTTACCGGCATGATGTTCAACTTTTATAACCTTGTTGTTCTTCCGGCTATCTTGGGTATAGGAGAGGACAACGGGGTCCACTTAGCGCACCGATATCGTGAAGAGGGTAGGAACAGCATGTGGGATGTCCTGTCGAGTACGGGCCAGCATGTCACCATAGGTTCCTTGACGACCATGCTTGGATTTTCTGGATTGTTGTTTACGAATCATCCGGGTTTACAGTCTCTGGGAATGATGGCTGTAATTGGTATCGGGATGACATTAGTTGCTGCACTCACCTTTTTACCCGCTCTTATACAATGGCTTGAGGATACCGACTGGATTAGATTTTAGTAATTGGGGTAGTTCTAAATCAAGATAGGGAAAGGGATAGTTTTGCTATCTTAAATTAATGTCCTGTAATCTTCCTCATTCGTTATAACATTATATTTGATTACTGTCGCCAGAAGGTAGGAGAAAAGATCAGAAGAACCGTAAAAATTTCGAGGCGGCCAATCATCATCATAATTATGAGGACCCATTTTCCTATAATAGGAATTTGGGCATAGTTTTCCGTTGGACCAAATTCGCCCCATCCCGGACCAATATTTCCTAAACAAGCGATACTCGCACCAATGGCTGATTGCATGTCATAACCCATCGAAGCCATGATCAATGCTCCAAAGCCGAAGACGATAAGATAAAGGACAAAAAAGCTCAATACTGTGCGTTGAATATTATAATCGACAGTTTTATCACCAATGCGGATAGGGAGAATGGCTTTGGGATGAACAATCTGTTTTATTTCGCGAAATGANTTTCGAATAATAATCATCCACCGAACCATTTTTACACCACCGCCCGTCGANCCCGCACATCCCCCCGTAAAGAAAAGCAGGAATAGAAAGAATGCCCCAAAGGAATGCCAGAGTTCATAGTCGTCCGTACCAAANCCNGTTGTGGTGATGATTGATACTGCTTGAAANGCNCCATATTGTATAGCACTGCCGATGTCGTACTCGTCAAAAAGCCAGAGCGATCCGCTGATAGCCACAATAGANATTGCGGTAATGAGGGAATAAAAACGTATTTCCCGGTTATTAAAAAATGATTCAGCATTACCTTTTAATAAGCGAAAGTGCATGGCAAAGTTAATGCCGGCTAAAAACATGAAGATGGTTATGATGGCATGGATGTATACAGAATCGAAGGCGGCAATGCTTGCATTTTTGGTCGAGAAGCCCCCGGTGGCAAGGGTGGCAAAGGCGTGATTAATAGCTTGGAACCAATCCATGGAAGGATGAACCCAGAGCAGTAAAAATTCAATGCCGGTGAATGCGACATAAACTCCCCAAAGAAGCTTAGCAGTTTCTTGCACGCGAGGAGTAAGTTTATCGGTAGTGGGGCCTGGTGACTCTGCTTGAAATAGCTGCATGCCACCAACCCCTAAGAGAGGCAAAATAGCAAGTGACAGGACAATAATTCCCATTCCACCGAGCCAATGTGCTAGTGACCGCCAAAAGAGCATGCTTTGTGGCAGCGATTCAATTTCGGGATTGGCGAATCCCCAGTTCGTTGTGCCTCCCAAGATTGTTGCCCCAGTGGTGGTTAAACCACTCATAGTTTCAAAAACGGCATCGGTATAACTAGGCAGGATTCCTGAAATAACGAAAGGCAGAGCCCCAACAAGGGATAAAAAAAGCCATGTTAAACTGACTACCAGAAACCCTTCCCGTATCCGTAACTCTTCATCAGTACGAAAAAAGTAATAGAGTATACCGCCTGAAAAGAAAGCAATAGAGGCTGAATATAAAAAGGTATGCCATACCCATTCATCATAAACAAAGGCAATAATCATGGGTATGAGCAGTGCAAATCCCAAGAAAAATATGAAAGCGCCCAAAATTCCTAAAACAGTTGATAAATTAAATTGGGCCCGGGTAATATTATCAAGATAGGTTTTTGCCATTACTCAAAAAGTGAGGTTGTTTTATCGATTGCTTCTGGAAGGCAAAATATGATAACACGATCCTTAGCCTGAATTTCCGATTCGCCGGTTGCTATGCTTGTAGTGCCGTTACTTAAAATACCACCGATAACGCATCCATCTGGAAGGTTTAATTTTGAAATCGGTTTTTTGGTAGCTTTCGATTTGGGTGCTGCCTGTAGCTCAATTACTTCTGCCTTAATACCCTGTAAGGCGGTAACGGAAATAACACGTCCCCCGCGAACGTGGCGGTGAATTTCATTTGAAGCTGCCGATTTTTTATTGATGGCGGCGTCAAGTCCAATAGTTTGGCTTAAAGGTATATAGTCTGATTTTGAAACCAAGGCTACGGTCTTTTTGACTTCAAGGTGTTTTGCCATCAGGCACGATATAATATTGGATTCCTCATCATCTGTAACAGAGATAAAAGCATCAGTGTCAGTTATCCCTTCGGTTGCCAGCAGGTCGGGATCGGTGGGATTACCGTTTAAGACCAGTACATCTTTAAATTCTTTAGCCAGTTCTTGCGCAGTATCAAAGTCGGGTTCAATAAGTTTTATATTCCATTGCTTATCTTCCTGGCATAGGATACGGGCAATCATAGCACCAATAGGAGTACCGCCGGCAATCATCACACGATTTATTTCAACATCCGGTTTACCGGTTGTTTTAACTACTTTTGGAATGGTTTCAGTTTTAGCCAGAATAAAAATATGATCAAGAGCTTGTATAGAAACTTTACCACTGGGGATAATTGTAAGTCCTTTGCGCGAAATAGCAACCACCCTGAAAGTAATATTTGGATGGTCTTGAGCATACTCATGAAGCGTTTTTCCAACAAGCGGTGACTGTTTACCAATGCGCAGACCGATCATTTGCATTTTTCCATCGGCAAGTGTTACCAGGTCATTGGCAGAGGCACGTTTTATAAGACGGACAATTTCGTATGCTGCACTTAATTCAGGATGAATGAGTACATCAATGCCTAAGTCGGTAGGTTTAAGCGGAGCATTAGGACGAGAAAGCTCATCACTACGGATGCGTGCAATAACTTTCTTTGCCCCCAGTCGCTTGCTCATCATAGAGGCAATCATATTTACTTCGTCAATACTTGTTACGGCAATTAAAATATCGGCGTCCTTTACTCCGGTATCAACAAGGTCCTTCGCTGAAGTAGCATTTCCCTCATGGGTTAATACATCCAGATTTTCTGTTACTTTATTCAGGCACTCCGGGTCGCGATCGAGTACCGTGACATCGTGTTTTTCCTGCGAAAGCACACTGGCAAGATCATAACCAATTTCACCGGCGCCAATAATAACTATTTTCAAATCTTACTCCTCTTAATTTCAAAAAGTATGCTAAAAGTCATAAAGTGACTCCCAAATTGCAACAGTTAAAACATATTTATCTATTGTTCAATTTAAATTCAAAATTATATTATTACTGGTGTAGAATTGAGTTATTATTTTTATAGTGTTAACGCAAATCTTATCTTCGTATCGGATACAAAATCTAACAAAATATATTACCGACTGTGAGTGACTCTATTAGGATTGCATCAGGACAAGGCTTTTGGGGAGATCTGCCCAATGCTCCCATTAATACGCAAGGGACCTATTGACTATTTGGTAATGGACTATCTGGCTGAAGTTACGATGTCCATTATGCAGAAACAGAAATTACGTAATCCTGATTATGGTTATGCCCGGGATTTTGTAGAAGTAGTGCGTGAAATTTTACCTGATATTGCAGAAAAGGGCATAAAAGTAATTTCTAATGCAGGCGGGGTAAATCCAGAAGCATGCAAAGAGCAAATTCTGGAAGCTATTGAGGAACAGGGGTATGATGATATTAAGGTAGCGGTGATTGACGGTGACAATATTCTAAATGATCTTGATGCGCTTATTGAGGATGGACATCCCTTAAATAATATGGAAACCGGTGAACCCATTTCTTCGGTTAAGGATGAGCTGCTTAGCGCCAATGTCTATTTTGGGTCACGGCCTATTGTAGAGGCTTTAAATAAGGGCGCCGATATTGTAGTTACCGGACGTGTGACGGATACCGGATTAACGCTGGCTCCGATGATTCACGAATTTGATTGGTCTTTTGAAGATTATGATAAAATGTCGGCAGGGACCATCGCAGGTCACATAATTGAGTGTGGGGCTCAGGTCTCCGGTGGTAATTTTACAGACTGGAAAAAAATAGATGATTTTGTTGATATTGGCTTCCCAATCATTGAAGCTAATTCAGACGGCAGTTTTTATGTGACAAAGCATGAGGATACCGGTGGATTAATCAGTGAGCAAACCGTTAAAGAACAATTGCTTTACGAAATTGGTGATCCAGCTGAATATATTACCCCCGATTGTATTGCTGATTTTACATCTCTTAGCCTAGAAGAAGCGGGACTTAACCGGGTTAAGGTATTCGGGATAAAAGGAGAACCCGAAACCGATACCTATAAAATTTCTGCTAGTTATAACGATGGCTATAAGCTGTCATCCACGTTGGTATATTCCTGGCCCGGAGCTTTAAAAAAAGCAAAAAGAGCTGGGGAAATACTGCAGGGCAGGGCCGATGCACTGGGACTTGAATATGACGACTTTAGAGTGGAATATGTTGGAGCAAATGGATGTAGCGAGCAACCCATTACAGAAGAGCAACTGGAGGCAGAACATGAAGAAGTGCAGATACGTGTTTCTCTTTCAGGGAGCAGTAAAAAAGATTTAAATCGTTTTGGAAAAGAAGTAGCCCCCCTCATTTTGACCGGTCCCAGTGGAGTTACCGGATTTGCGGGTGGACGTCCCAAAGCGAGTGGCATTGTAGCTTATTGGCCCGCTCTTTTAGATAAGACAGCTGTTTCTCCAAGGGTTCGGATCTATTAATGCTTATAGTGAATTAACTTAGAATTTTGGCGTAATATTTCGGATTTTATAACATTGAAAATAAAATAGTAAAAAAGAGTATCTAATAAATGGTTATTGGAATTATTGGCGCAAGTATTTCGGGACTTATCGCTGGCAAGCGATTGGCTAAAGCCGGGCATGATGTTACTATCATAGAAAAGGATCGATCTCTCGGTGGACGACTTAAGACAGTAGAGCTTGATAACCTGAATGTAGATGTAGGACTTACCCATTTTGACATTAATACGAATACCTTTGATTCTTTTGTGAAAAAGCAAGTAGAGAAAGGGGCAGTACAGAAATGGACAAAAGACTTTGGCCTATACGACGGGATGGAGGTTTTTGATGTTGACCCCAATTCTGATTCCCGTCAAAGGTATACTGGAACTAATGGCCTTCAAACCTTAGCTGAGAGTATGAGCCGCTGGGTCGATATTAAATCGGAAGAGAATGCCGGAGGGTTGACATACATTGGTCCGGATCGCAGTAAAAAGCGTTCCTGGATGATTAATCTGACCGATATCAGTGTTTTTGAATGTGATGCCGTAATTATTGCCACCTCAGCTATAGATGCTTACGGAGTATTGCAAACAGCACAGAACAAAACAGAAACACGCCGAATAATTCGACATATTGATGAGGTACGATATGATGGTTGTTTCTCATTGGCTGCAACCTACAGTGACCAAGAAGTACCTGGATGGAAAGGTATTGAATGTGAAAAAAGTTCTGTAAAATGGATTAGTAATGAGTCCTCAAAGTTAGGTGCTGATCAGACAGCGATTGTATTACAATCTACTCCTGAATTCTATCGTCAGTATTCACAGAAAAGTGAGGAAGAGATAAAAGAACGACTTCTTGAGGAAGGATCTAATATTTTGGGATCTTGGGTCCGGAGCCCCAAATCCACTTATCTTGAGAACTGGAAGTACTTTAAAACGAAGAATCCTATTGATGAATATTTTATGGAGTTGGAACTTGAGGATGCTCCTCTTGCGTTAATAGGAGACTACCTAGGTGGTTCTTCTTTGGAAAACGCCTTTGTATCAGGGTATAACCTGTCTGAATATTGGAAAAAGAAATATACTGAAGTTACTGCATAAAAATTACTGTATAATAATCTGAGAGAGTCAGATAGATAAAAAGGAAGGTCCCGTGGGGTCGCTGCGAAAGCTCAATCAATATTTTAAAAAATATAAGGGAACCATTATTCTGGGTTCCCTTTTTCTAACCGCTTCAAACTTCTTTTTGATTTGGATACCGGTATATCTGCGACGTACGGTGGATGAAGTTTCCAATATTAACATCGAAAACTCTCCAGATTCTTTTGATACTATTTTTGAAGTACTCTTTACCAGCAGTGCAAGTTGGGTGCTGGCTAAAAATGCATTGCTGCTTGTGGGGGCAGTTCTTCTGTCGGGATTTCTATTATTTGCCACCCGCCAAACGCTAATTGTTGCTTCCAGAAAGATTGAGTTTGATCTGCGTAACGATATTTTTGATAAGCTGTTAAAGCTTCCACAGCGGTTTTATAGCAATTACGAGTCCGGTGAAGTCTATGTTCGCGCAACAGAAGATGTATCCAAAGTACGAGAATATTTTGGTCCTGCCTACATGTATACCATTAATACGTTAACGCGTATGGGCTTTATTATTACAATGATGATCATTGTAAGTCCGGAACTGACGATGTGGGCTCTTTTGCCGCTTCCATTCCTTTCTGCATTTGCCTATTGGGTAAGCGGTTATATCAACGACTACTCTCGGATTATACAAGAACAGTATTCTACGATAGCAGGACGTGCGAAGGAGTCATTTTCAAGCATCCGTTTGATTAAAGCCTATAACCGTGAAGATTATGAGAGGCAGCGCTTTGAAGATGAAAGCGAATCGTATCGTAAGAAGAAGTTGCGCCTTGATCTTGTTGAGTCGCTTTTTCATCCCACACTAAATTTATTGATTGGGTTGTCAGTAGTGATAGTTGTTTGGAAGGCGGGGCAGTTGGTTATCGAAGGTCAGCTTACTGTTGGAAACATTCTGGAATTTATTGTGTATGTCGCTTACTTGACTTGGCCGGTAGCCTCATTGGGATATACCGTCAATCGTTTTCAACAGTCGATGGCGTCTTGGAAGAGAATTGATCAGGTATTGACTGAAGATGTCAAAATTGAGGACAAAGCATATACTGATCAGGAAATAAATGAAATAAAAGGATCAATAGAATTTAAGAATGTATCATTTAAGTACCCAGGGGCTGAAGAATATGCATTAAAAGATGTAAATCTTAAAGTTGGGGCGGGCCAAAACGCAGCCATAGTAGGGCGAACGGGAAGTGGAAAAACTACGTTAATAGAACTAGTACCGCGCCTGTTCGATGTTACGGAAGGCGAGATTTTAGTTGACGGAAAAAATATTGAATCCATTCCGTTGCAAATACTTAGAGAAAGTATAGGTCTCGTACCCCAAGACACATTTTTGTTTTCTGATACCATCGGAGAAAACATTGCATTCGGCACGAATAATGCCTCGGAAGAAGAAATTGAAGAAGCTGCTGAAAAAGCCAAAGTACGCGACAATATTTTGGAATTTGATAAAAAATTTGAGACCATATTAGGAGAACGAGGTATAACTTTGTCAGGCGGACAAAAACAACGAACCGCCATCGCGAGGGCCTTGATTCGAGATCCTAAAATTATAATACTCGATGATTCGTTAAGTGCAGTAGATACTAAAACTGAAGAGGCCATTCTACAACATCTCAGAAAAGAACTTAAAGGAAGGACAACTTTAATGATAAGCCATCGCATCTCAACGATAAAAGATGCAGATATTATATATTATCTTGAAGATGGAACTGTTGTAGAACAGGGAACTCATGAAGAGTTACTTGAACAAGAAGGTCGTTATTCAGTGATGTATAACAAGCAACTAATCGAACAGGAGTTGGCTGAAATTTAACGAATAAAAAACAAATAGAATCAACAACGAACAAAGATTGATTGTTTGACCGCAATCTAATCTAAAAATATAAAGAGGTATCACAATGATTATTGTACCATTAGGTGTCGGTTCTGCTACACCAACGGCTACCCGTCACCTTTCATCAGTAGCCGTATGGAGAGAAGGCAGCGTTTTCTTATTTGATTGTGGAGAAAATGCACAAATGAGAATGCTGCAAGGTGGATTAAAACGTTCACAAATCGATTGTATCTTTATCTCGCATTTTGATACAGATCACTATTCAGGGCTTATTGGGTTGCTTTCGACTCTTCAGCTTCAGCGAAGAGACCGGGAATTAACTATCGTAGGCCCGGAGGGAATAAAGGAATTTGTAGAATGGAATTTTGACTTTGCTAATATTGATATCAACTACCCGCTCAACTTTGTAGAAGTTGAAGAAGGTTTTGAAGAGGAGCGTGTTGTCGATGAAGATGAATTTTATGTTGAAGCACGCCCGCTGAACCATACTAAATTCTGTATTGGTTATCGATTCCAGGAGAAAGATAAACCTGGAAAAGTTGATGCTGAAAAAGCACAAGAACAAGGCATTAGCGAAGATTGGCAATACAAAGAATTGAAGGCTGGCAATGATGTTGAACTTGATGACGGTACTGTTGTAAAATCAGCAGATATTGTCGGACATCCGCGTCCCGGTGATAGCTTTGCTTACATCACGGATACCAAATATTGCCCTAATTCTGTGAAGTTGGGGATGAATACTAATGTTCTTTTCCATGAGGCTACATTCAGCGAAAGTCTTTCTGAGAAAGCCGAAGAAACGGGCCATTCGACAGCGAAAGATGCAGCGCGTGTAGCAAACGAAGCTAAAACTAAGCTGTTGGTAATCACACATTTCTCAGCCCGGTATACTAATGAATATGTACTACTTCGCGAAGCCCGTGACGATTTCTTTCCAACTTGGGTTGCAACTGAGTTACGCCCNATCTTTACTGACCCAGCTCATGAGAAGGGAATTATTCAGCCGAAGGTTTATTTGAAGGAGATCAATCAGAATAAAAATGGCGGCGATGATAATGGTGGTAATGGCAGGTCTTCCTCTTCTGACAAGAAGAAACGTGGTCGAAAAAAGAAAAAGCGTTTTCGTAAACGGAAAAACTATTCTGGAAAAGGAAAAAAATCCCGAAGCAAGTACAGCAAGAGTAGTGACAGCGATTCCGGAAGGAAAAGAAAGCGCAGAACTAAAAGCAGAAGCAAGAAAAAAGATAAAAACAAGAATAAAGATGGTGGTAACAACGGTGATCAGCGTCAACCAAAGCAGATTACACCGCGTACCCCATTCGATGATTTCGACCGCTTCTAAATAATATACAGCGTGAGCAATTCAACAACTGATAAAGCTGTCGACTCGGACTTGCTTCGGCGGCTTTATCAATTTATTCGTCCTTACCGATGGTATGTATTACTCGGCATTGCACTTACTCTGAGTGCGGCCTTCATGGGAACAGTACGTCCTAAGCTTACCCAAATTGCAGTAGATGAGTACATTCGCAATAAGGATTTCCAAGGCTTACTTTGGATTGTATTATTGCTTGTCGGAGCTTTGGTCGGTGAGTTTTTACTGCTTGTTGCTAATACCTACTTAACTCGCTGGTTTGGACAGGGTACCTTGTTCAATTTGCGTAACGCAGTATTTCAAAAGATACAATCGCTGCACGTACAGTTTTTTGACAAGAACCCCATCGGCCGATTAATTACTCGTACCACAAGCGATATTGAAGCGCTGAGTGATCTTTTAAGTGACGGAGTAGTAAATATCATCGGGGATATGTTTCGCATTTTCTTCATACTGTATTTTATGTTCAGTATGAGCTGGGAGCTGTCATTGGTTGCGATCTCAGTATTACCTATCTTGTTTTACGCTACTTTTGTTTTCAAAGCAAAGGTGCGGGTTTCATTTCTTAATGTTCGTGATCAGATATCCCGACTAAACTCTTTTGTTCAGGAGCATATCAACGGAATGGCCATCGTTCAGCTATTTAGCAAAGAGGAACGGGAACGAGAAAAATTTAAGGATATCAATGCTGCTCATCGCGATGCGTATATCGAAACAATTTTTTACTTTGCCATCTTCTGGCCACTAGTAGAAATCATTGCCAGTTTGGCTATGGCTTTGGTGATTTGGTATGGAGGGGGGCGTGCCTTAATGGGGCAGGTGACCTTTGGAATCTTACTGGCTTTTATACAATATGTGCGTGATTTCTTTCGGCCTATACAGGGACTATCTGAAAAGTTTAACACCCTGCAATCTGCGTTGGCATCATCAGAACGTATCTTCAATGTGTTGGATACCGAAAATGAAATCACCGATCCGGATAAGCCTGAACATATCGGCAAGGTGAATGGTGAAATTGAGTTTAAGAATGTATGGTTCGGCTATAACAAAGAGGAGACTGTATTAAGGGATGTCTCTTTTAAGGCGAAGCCTGGGAAGACCATTGCTTTTGTAGGGGCAACCGGGGCCGGAAAATCAACCATCATTAATTTATTGCTACGGTATTATGATATTGATGAAGGAGCTATAAATATTGACGGCAAAGATATAAGAGATCTGACTTTGCAAGAACTACGATCTAATTTTGCATTGGTACTGCAGGATAATGCGCTTTTCTCTGGCAGTATAATGGAGAATATTACGCTTGGGAATCCCAAAATATCTAAGGAAGAAGTTATTGCGACCTCCCGGGAAATTGGAGCTGATACCTTCATCAATAAACTTCCCAATGGTTATAATTATAAGCTTAATGAAAGGGGAAAATCTATATCGATGGGACAGCGACAGCTCATCTGCTTTATTCGAGCGATGGTCTATGATCCCAATATCCTAATTCTTGATGAAGCGACATCCAGCATAGATTCTGAAACGGAAGAGACGGTAAACAAAGCGTTCAAAAAGTTAATGGAGGGACGAACCTCTATCGTGATTGCTCACCGTTTGTCAACTATACAAGGGGCTGACAAAATATTAGTTATGCACAAAGGTGAGATTAGAGAACGAGGAACACACGAACAGCTAGTCGAGAAAGAAGAGGGGATTTATCGCAAGCTGTATGAATTACAGTATAAAGATGAGCTGCTACCGACCGTAAAATCGGAATAGGAACTACTTATTTAGAATGCCTTTAAGCGCATTAATAAACTGATGGATCTCCGCTTCGGTATTGTAATAATGCAAAGAGGCTCTGACAAGTGTAGGGAGATCTCTTTGCTTCATATCTAACAGCGTGCTACTCCTGGATGAGGTACTGACGTTAATGCCCTTTTTAGAAAGATAAACTTTTACTTCTTGGGCAGGTAGCGAATCGACTGTAAATGTAACAATACCTCCTTTAATTTGCCCTATATCATGGATGGTGATCCCGGGCAATTTTGCCATTTCCCAACGCAATTTTTCTGCCAGATTGGTGATATACTTCCATATTCTTTGGATCCCGATATCATTGGCATATTCTACGGCTTCCTTTAATCCCATGATACCGGCATAGTTCATTTCCCAGTTCTCAAATCTCCGGGCATCGTTACGCACTTCATACTTGTCCTCTGATGTCCATTCGGCAGCATGTAAATCAATAAAAGGAGGGAGGAGTCTTTTGATTTGATCCCTCTTAACAAATAAAAACCCGGTACCTCGAGGACCGCGCAGGTATTTTCGTCCAGTCGTAGAGAGCATATCACAACCAATTTTATCTACGTCTACAGGATACTGGCCCACCGATTGACAGGCATCCACTAAATAATAACAGTCGGATTTTTTAGCAATATTTCCAATTTCTTCAACCGGATTTACAAGTCCACTATTCGTGGGTATATGGGTGATGCTTATTAGTTTGACATTACTATCCATCATTTTTTCGAGTGCGCTTACCGATGTTTGACCATGATCGTCATTGGGAATAACCTCAATTGTAATATTTACTTGCTCCTTAAGCCTTAAGTAAGAAAGATAATTACTTGCATATTCAGCTTTAGAAGTAAGGATTCGATCCCCATTGCTAAAATCGATCGAAAAGAATGCCATATTCCAGGCTGACGTCGCATTTTCGAGCAGTGCAATTTCATCTGGATGAGCATTTATGAATTCACCAATAACAGTATAGGTCTGTTGAATAGATTCTCTGTTCCTATGAGCTGTTTCGTATGCTCCATACGAAGATTCTTCATGGAGATACGTCATAATACTTTTTGAGACAACCTGTGGCATTAATGAAGCACCGGCATTATTAAAATGAATAACATTTTGAGTACCCGGGGTATCATTCCTAAACCTCTGAACATTCATAACAGACTATAATTCTGTATAGGTAATTTATATTTTCTTATTTCATAAAAGTTGCACAAAAATCGTAAGGGAGGAATATCCTAAAAAGGGGAAATAAAAAAAGGCGATGTTCTACACATCGCCTTTTAAAGGTATGATTGATAAAGTTTTAGTTTCCAAATCGTTTTAGAAACTCATCATAGGCTTCTAATGCAGCCTCATCTTCGCCCATTTCATCTAGGGTTTCAGCCCGAACGATCATGGCTTTCTGTAGATATTCCTGGTGTTTATTAGAGTCTTTGAATCTATTAATAAGCTCCTCACTCGTTTCCAGCAACGTAGAAGTATCATCCTCATCAAGAATCAGGTCGAATCTTCTGCAATGAATCTCATCGATCTTCTCTTTCATGAGGAGTTCAGAATTCGAGTCCAATCTATCAATAATAGTATTGTAAAGAGGAAGTAACTCATCAGAAGGCGCTTCTTTCTTTTCTAAGATATTGGCCTTGAAAAGCATCGCTCGTGAAGCCTGATCATAAAACTCATCATTATTTGAATCTTTAAAACGATTAATTACTGAGTTTAAAGCGGGGAGGGCTTCATCTTTTTTATCGAGCTTTAAGAATGCCATTGCTCGACGAATAACAGCACGCTCTACAGACTCTTTAAAATCAATGTTCTCTTCATTGTCGTACCGATCAATTATTTCTTCGAGTGTTGGAACAAGTTCTTCCCATCGCTTCATCTTATGGAGCAAATCAGATTTGCGAAGCAATGCTTTTTTTACGAATTGATGTTCCTTAGTCACATTTTGCATAGCGTTAGTTGATTTTGTTGCTTGAGACATAGGTAATTCAAGGTCAATGGGATGAATGTCTGCTTTTTCCTTTTCTATAGTCTTTTCAGAGGAGGTTGATTCTGATTTTTGATCTGATGGTTCATCCTGATTAATATTTGTATCGTCCTCGCCTTCCAGATCGTCACTTTTATTTTTTTCTATGGTATCTTGTTCTCCTACATCCTCTGGTGTATCAGAGAGTTCTTCGGATGTAAAATTTTCTTCGTTTTTCTCTTTGGTTTCAGTAGACATGTCAGTTTCCTCCTCAATGTTTTTATCATATTCCTGAACAGATGGATCTTCTTGACTAGTATTGTCAGGAGAACTTTGCGATTGGTTATTTGGAATATCAAAAGAACTATCTTTTGAATCTGATGATTCAAAACTGCTTAAGAAATCATCGAGATTATTTTCACTTATCTCTTCTCTTTGAACTTGTTGGTCTTTATTATCGCTATCGGTGTGATTGTTCTTATGCTCGTTTCTGTTGTTATTATTACTATCAGAAGCTTCGACAGCTGCAATTTCAGCAGTAACTTTGTCTTTATCGGCTCCGCTATATAACACTTCATCTATAGTAGATACCCCAACATGAGAGACAATTTTTTGGAATGTCCCCGAAATGTATTTAATGATAAGATCCGTTTTTTTGTCTTTAAAATAGTTTTCAAAAACCTCTTTAATTTTTTCCGGAGGCAGTTGATGAATATCCGGATGCTCATCAAAAATTCCTTCGTAAGCAGTAACAAGCCCTTTTGCTAATGCAGTCTTTGTTGTTTCAGGATTTTTAAACTCTTCAAAGTATTTCCCTGGTTTACCATCGTTATCGATGATAGAAAAATCCTTTAAAATCCGAATTACTAGCAGATCATTAGGATCAGAATACGAAAGACGTTCCAAAAGATCGCTATTAACTACGATATCATCCTCATCGTGGTTAACCAATGTTTCGATAATTGGTGCGAAATTCTTTGTGTTCACTAAAAAAGCTTCTGATACCTTCATGGCATTAATTAGTTGGATTTTCTTTAGACGTATTTTCTTAAATTCAGAGCAGAACCACTAATTAAAAACTATTAATAAAAGCCTTTTGGAGTTAGAATTTTGTAATAGGAAAAAAAGTGATTACAAAGAAGCATTTGCAAATGCTTTGTCAAAGGCGCTTTCTAAACTCTCTTTTACTAATGGTTTTGTCAAATAGGCCACAAAATCTGTTTCTTTGGCCCGCTTAAAATCCTCTGGGTCCTCCGAAGAGGTGATGTAAATTAATTTCACATCGCGATGTTTGTTAATTTCTTTGGCCGCCTCGATACCGTCAACATCATCAGCAAGATTAATATCCATTAAAATAAGATCGACAGCTCCTATACGTAGTGCCGATTCGATAGCTTGAGAACCTTTGGAGCTGGAACCAATAACAGTATGTCCCATTTGATTGATAATGCGCTCAAGGACGATCTGTTGAATACTGTCATCTTCTACAATCAATACTTTTTTAGATTGCAACTTGGTATCTTGGGCCATATATACTTTTAAAGCTATTTTGCAAATTGGAGTGATATTATTTGATGTAGTATGCAAAATTCGCACTAATTTTACAATTAGAAGCTTGGATTATTACTACTGCCACCCAAATAGCCAAGTATTTGATGTATTAAGAAATTTTTTGTTTATATCTAAATAAAAAAGACGGGACATACCCAAAGGCATATCCCGTCTAGAAAATTGAAAGGCAATTTATATTGTTATTATAAACAGAGTATAATTGTTCCTCAACGGCCATATCCATTTTTGCCATAGCTTTGGAAAAGTTATTCTGTCCATAAGCTATAATACCCTTTAACATATGGTACATATCCATTTCACTCTTGTTGGCTGATTGTACAGCATATTCACGAATCTTTTCAACTTTTGTATTTGCTTTGTTGAAGTTTTGCTGTTTAGTGGTTTTTAAGACTTTATTTCTCAGTAATAAAAGTCCTAAATTATGTTTTCTGTTTTCAATTAGTTCACCATTGTCTATAATATTTTTACAGGCATTTAAACTTTTATCTGCTTTTTCATAGTCGCCTGTATCCTTAGATGTTATAGGTATAGTAATCGTTCAGCCAAATTAACTGCTTCATACAATTGTTCATTAGCTTCAGTGGTTATATTTGAGCTTTTGGGTATTTATAATGGTGTTACTGCCCAATCTTATTTTGAAGTGTTAGAAAATGTTTAATTAAAAAAACTTAAACGACAGGGAATCTTAAAAACAATAACTTATCGCATGCTAATTAATTAAAAGCAACAGTCACAGACTTGAAGCTAAATCTATTACCCTAGGTCTCTTAGAATTTGATGCAGGATACAAAAATATTTATCGTAGATGACTCTCCCATCCAGCTCATTCTGCTGGAAAAAGTTTTGCAAAGGGAGGGGTTTATTGTTGAGGCATTTAGCAATGGGCCTGACTTGATTCAAAGCATTTCTATTGAAAAACCCGACTTGATTATTTCTGATATTCATATGCCGGCACTTAACGGTTTTGAACTGATTGAAGAGGTAAGGCGTTTTCCAAATGGAGAAAAGATTCCGTGCTTTTTGATTTCAACAAAAGCCGANACGGTTATCCGAAAAAAAGTGGATGCTNTTGGAGCTGATGGGTTTATAAAAAAACCTCTTGAGTTCGAGTCGTTAATGTCTGTTATAAAAGATCTTTTGAAAGAGAGTCAGCTATCAGANGCAGCAGCTTGCTAAAATAGTGAGTATTAGCACTANGTTTGTTATTTCTTTNAGAAATACCTTTTAGAGATCTAAATCTTACTGTTTGCTTTTTTNTAGTGCTCAAAAAAAACTATGGAATCAGGCGTTATAGTTTGATGGGGCACTAAATACACAACACTACCACAAAGAATTTTAGCTCAAATTCGTACTGTTTCCTCCTTGAGTAAATATACTGTGTCCAAATAAGTCTTGCCCAAGAGCCTCTTTGTTGAATAATCCATAGAGATTATTGCACGATTTATTGGCTACGAGTAAACTGCATTCCATATCGCCATGATCGATAAGTACAGCCGGAAAGGGATAGTGCTCAATGGGTAATGATTTGTTTTTAGATGGTTTCATACGATATGACTCCTAAAGCACAACGTATAATATTATTACGTCCAATTTGATAATATTGGCCTAATTTCCAACTGATACAGTTAAAAAACCAATAAAGGACTATGTTATCTTTATATTTTACAAACATTAATTTGTTTTAATAAACTATTATAGTTTCTTATTTACTAAAAGAACTTGAAATAGAAACAAATTTTTCACCGAGTATCATCTATAGACGGCTATTACTACTCATTTGCAATTATAGGCCGTTAGGGAAAACCCGTTACGTAGAATAACCGGGAATCAGTGTATTTTCTATAAAAAAATACGGAGGGCTATCGTTATGAAATCAAACATAGACAAAAGTTTTCGAGAATATTATCGAAAAAGTTCATATAGAGGGTTTTTTGTTGAAAATAAGCGAACCCGGAAATTCTCGAGAACTACAACTCTGACGTTTACTAATGGTAACAAAACAATTCATGCGAGTGGTATGTTCAAGGAAGAAGCTCTGGCGAAAGGGTTTAAGGCTATTGACAGCTATCATGCCCGATTAAAACGAAATAAGTATGATCTCCAGTTAGCATAAAGAATCTTATCTATTCATTTATAGAACGGCATAGAGTGTTCGGCAAAGAATGATGGGATAACCCTTTCCCAATATAAATAACAGGATGGGCCTAAGTCGAAAATTATAGGATGGATCATGTAGAATAGGATACCTATGCAATTTTTGACTGGACCTTACAGAAATGGACTTTCTAAAGCCTTTCATGAATAAAAAAGTGTTGCGTAAGCAATAAGTGTTGTATGGGAATAGGCAATGCCAATTTATCTTAGACTTTGTTAATAATTTTCGAGTTTTAGTCCCGCAAATACTATACTTTCTGGTGCCTATCTTTACTTCTAATCTGGATAATTTGATTAAGGTATTCAGCACAATTACAGAAAAAGTATGTTGTAGAAGTAATACATAATGTCTTATATTTGGCACTGCTGAAAAACGCAAATTTCATAATTGTTTTCTGGATGCTATTAGGAGGTCTTTTGAGATACAAAAAGAATATGCGTTTTGCAGACTTTTAGGTAAAACGATTTCAATATGTTGAAAATTTTTATTCTAACACATTGAAATCTAATAGCTTAGAACAGATGCCTGAGTGGCGGAATTGGTAGACGCGCCGGATTCAAAATCCGGTGGCCATTGCGGTCGTGGGGGTTCGAGTCCCCCCTCAGGTACTTTTAACCTCCCAAACGGCAAATAATATTCTTATGAAGCCCCAGAAATTTTTCATTTACGCTGCACTCATTATCTTTATTGCCGGTGGCGCCATCTGGTATATCATCAATGACTATTATGACCGTCAGAATAATAGAGCTTCGGCCGATGTGGTAATGTATAAAAACGAAGGGTGCCAGTGCTGTGACAAATGGGCAGTCTATATGCAGGGAAATGGGTACAGTGTTCAATCCGTAAATTCTCACAATCTATATGCGGTCAAAGCTGATCAGGGTGTCCCACAAAATATGGGCGCTTGCCATACGGCAGTAGTGGGTGATTATGTGGTGGAGGGACATGTTCCCGCCCAAGATATCCGACGGCTTTTAAAAGAGAAGCCTGATGCTCGCGGTCTGGTGGTGCCGGGGATGCCAGCTAGTTCTCCAGGAATGAACACTAAGCCCAACGAACCCTATAAAGTATATCTGTTGAAGAACGACGGTAGTACTGAAGTATTTGCCCAACACTGATAAGGCAGTAAAGATCTGATGATGAAAAATCCTTTCTACCTTTACGGACTTTTATTCGTTCTGTCTGCTCTTCTTATTTTGGGATGTAATGCAGAAAATGAATCACAAAAAAAGGGTCCAACCCAACCCCTTGAGCAACTTGATCCTGGTTCGGCTGCTCTATATCCTGCGCAGAGAGAAGCCAAAGCACGTGACTTCGAAGTTACCTTACTCAATGGTGAGACATTTACTCTTTCGGATTACAAGGGACAGGTGGTCTTGTTAAATATCTGGGCAACTTGGTGTGCGCCTTGCCGCGAGGAAACGCCCGATTTGCAAGAACTTTACGAAAAGTACAATGAGGATGGATTTATAATCTTGGGAGTATCTATTGATGAACAGGGAGAGTCAGTGGTACGTCCGTTTATTGAAAAGTACGAGGTATCTTATCCAATTGTGATTGACGACGGTACAATTATGGATAAATATGGCCCCACAATGGGCATTCCAACAACGTATATCATCAACAGAAAAGGAAACTTACAATATTTTGCTGTAGGAGCACTGACCAATAAAGAGTTGGAGCCGAGAATTAAGACCCTTCTTTCAAAATAGGATTGCCAGATGATTCTCGGTGAAGAATCTGTTAACAAATATTGCTGATACCTGTTTCTGATATGCTTTTTTAGGAACCTTGTTGTGTTTTGCCGTGATCTTTGGTAGGTAAATGTCCGGTATAAGATATACTTTGATCGATAAATTTTTGAAGAGCTTTGGTATGGGAATATATCTTTTCTTCAATCATGACAAAGTCATCATATAAACCCTTATCCGGTAAATATTTCCTAATGCCTGGACGATCTATCAGAGATGAGGCCAGCCGCTCTCCAATTCGAGCGATAAGCAGATCCTCATAAATACCCAAGCACATATTACCGTTAATAAGATATCCGACTCCACCACCTTCTTTTCGCTTTTCCAACTCTTCGTTTGCAATCAGGTGGTGATCCAGTAAATCTTCCAGCTTTTCATTGTACTCAGCCACGTCAGTTAGATTAATTGAGAATAATATTTATTTGCTCAAGATGGTTAGCCAACACTTTCTTTTTAAGATGATCAATTTTCTTTTCTATATCCAATGGAACGGAAGCATCTGGAATTTGTAATGATTTCTTGTAAATAATTAGTGCCTGTCCCATCGATTTTTGAGAACGCTTGAATGATTCATCATATAGCAGTTCACCTTGCTCAACCAGAAGGTCTGCCACGGCTATAGCCAATTCAGATTCGAAGGTGTCATTTTTGATAAAAAGCTCAAGTGTTTCCTCAAAGTCAAGCTGGTGAAATGATTTAGGATGATCTTTAGTGAGCCGTTTTAACGCATTTTGGATCTCTTCTACTGCCTCTTGATACTTATTTTGATTCTTTTTGAAAATAATCTGCTGCAACAATTGGGTAAGTATTTGAATCTGCCGCATCAAAAAATCCTTTTCATGCAGAGGCATTTCATCCTATTTTAAGTTCTTCGTTTTAGCCCGCGAAGCTTCAGCCATATCCTTGTGATAATCAGATAACTTTTCCGCAAGTTTGCTGTTCTCGGTACTCAGCATGCGAATGGCTAGTAGGGCTGCGTTACCTGCTTTACCAATGGCTACCGTAGCTACCGGCACACCCGGCGGCATTTGCACGATAGAATACAGGCTATCGACTCCGTTTAGCGTACTGGTTTTAACGGGCACGCCAATAACAGGCAGAGTGGTATGTGCGGCAGTCATTCCCGGAAGATGAGCTGCACCGCCAGCTCCGGCAATAATTACTTTAATACCTCGTCCTCTGGCTGATTTACCGTATTCGGCCATATCATTGGGAGTACGGTGAGCCGAAACTACCTTTTTCTCATAGGGGATGTCAAATTCGTCTAAAATATCGCAGGCAGCCTTCATGGTAGACCAGTCACTGTCGCTGCCCATGATAACTCCAACGGTCGGCTGATTCTCGCTCATTGTCAAGTAAAAAAGTTAAATATTACAGTTCTTATGAATCCGAAAATCATTAAATATCTTATGGGAAACAAATATTTAGGGCATAATACTTAAACCAAAGGCAATGATGGTGTATTAGAATTAAGTTTAATTAATATTCCAGATTTTAGCGGTTTTTTTTTTAATGTTTGCTCTCAAGAGTGACAAAGAAAAAAAGTTTAGGAGTTAGAACATTTTGCGGGAAATAAATTTTAGGAGTAGTAATAAAAAATTTACATCGGGGTACTTGATCACAGTATTGGTGACAGGTATTATTTTGCTTAGTCCCTTCGAAAATAGTTTGGCTCAAAGTGGACGTTCAGATGTTTTGGAAGAGTTGATCGTCCATATTGATTCGGCTTTATCCCAAAAAGCGGACTATGTTCGAATGGCAAACGAGAAAGCTGATATCAGAGATCTTGATTCGTTATTTGATCACAGAAATTTTGCTACCGGGTATCAGTATCCGTCTACAAATATGTTGGAAAATAAACGTCAGCGTACTCGGAATGATTGGGGCGTAAATTTGCAGGCCGGCTATATGCAAAATTTTGACCAGGGAGTGTTTGATTCCGAAGGTATCTTTTATAATAGTCGATATCAGTTGGGAATTAAGTGGGATGTATTAAGTAATGGGTGGCAAGAGAATCAGCTGAAGTCCAAACAGCTGCAAAGAGAAATTAAAATTGAACGGATTAGGGATCGCGAAGCCAACATAGAACAGAGTTATCAAGTTCTACGTGAACAGCTTCTTTCTCTGTTTAGGCAAGAACAGCAGAAAATCAAAAAACGATACAAAGAGCTTCTCACAATAAAAAAGAATGAATTGAAGACTCTTTATGATTTAGGTTATAAATCATGGGATGAAGTGCTGGAAATTTCGTCTGAACTCTCCGAAACAGACATGGTACTCAATTCAGAGATTAAATTAGATTCTTTAGAAGGCAGATGGAGGTTGGATAAAAACGAATCATTGCCGGTTCTTTCTGTTGATTATGAAAAATTAAGAGAAGAGGCGGCTTATAAACCTTTACGCGATAAAGCAGATTCGCTGCGCCTGAAAAATACGGAAGATGAATATCGTCGCTGGAGAGATATTTCATTGTCGGCAAATGTAAATTACAACTATTATGATCGCTCGGGACAACAGCTACCAATTACCAATGCTCAAGATCGAGAATATTTCTCACTCGCAGTCAATCTTTCAGTTCCACTGACGGTTTTTAAAGAAGGCAATAAAGAGTATAAAGAGGCCCAGTACCAAGAAATTGCGTATGAAAATAAGCGGCAGGATTTTTCTGAAAATAACATGATCAGGAAGCATTTCAGAGAGTACCAAGAGCTGAAAAATAAATATGCCAGTACTTATTATAGGTATCAACGGCAACTGCAACGCATCCAACTAAAACAAACGAATCAACAAAAAGGTAGCCAGGAATATGATGCCTCGGAGTTATTGAACTTGTATTTATCGCAAATTGAGGCCATTTGGCAATTAACGCAGACAAAAGAAAAAATTTACGATAAGCTTATTAGCCTTGAGTAGATTTGCACCTCAATCTCCATTATCCAGCTATACCAGCATGTGGAATCCCCCAAAGTTGGCACAAAAAAACAGTTCCTCATCCACAGTGTATATGTGGTCTGATACGTTTGGCAGCTATAAAAATCCTTTATTGCTGGATTATATGTCTGCTCGAAACTTTGACACCATTTTGCTTTCTCCAGGTCCTGATATGATATCAGGATCAGAAAAGTTGTTCTCATTTGTAAGAAGTGCCGAAGCAATAGGAATTTCCGTTGAATTAATGAAAGGCAGTAACGTATTAATAAAAGAGAAAAACCGGGGTAGTATTAACGACTTTGTTAAAAGTGCTCGTGCTTTTAACGCCAACGGCATTCATTTAGATGTGGAACCCCATACTTTTAATGACTGGTCTCAAAAAAGGCAGTACTACCTTGAGCAATACACCCGTATGGTTCAATATGCAAAAAGGGTTGCAACCAGTCATAATTTGTCCTTGTCGATATCTGTACCAGTGTTCTATGATGATATTCTGCCCGAACTTTATCCGTTGGTTGACAAGCTATACGTAATGGCATATAACATATCAACGGTTCCAAAATTGAAAAAGCGATTGGCAAAAGAGCTACAATTAACCGGGGGTAATAGTAAGGAAGAAAAGCTTGTGGTTGCATTACGTCCGGATGATTTCGTATCCCAAACACAAATGGAAGATTTTATCTCACAATTAAATCAGCAATATGGCAAGTTGACGTTTGCTGTGCATGATTTTGAAACACTGATTGGCTTAAACTGAATACTGATATGAAAAGCGAATATTTTAGATCAAAACCATCGAAAATACGAGGCACTCGGGAAAAGGAGATGGAAGCATCGATCAACTGGGATCGGGTCGTTTATCTTTCCATTATTGGATTTGTAATGACTGTACTGGCGTATTTCTTATTTGATTATTACATGATTATTGAGGGGCAAGGCAGGGTGGTTGCGAACCGCGTAGAGGTACGGTTTCCTGTTGATGTTCGGGTTACAGAAATGTTTGTAGAGGAAGGAGATTCTGTTCGCTCTAACGAGTCTTTGTTTTCTTTTGCGATTATTCATGAATCACAAAGCCCAGAACAAAGTCGTGATGAAAGGCGTCGCCTGGAAGAAAAAATTATGGACGTTCAGGGAGATATTGATCAGGAAGAAATTTCTTACCAGAACTCTGTAGAGCAGTTAGAGTACTACAAAAATCAAAAAGAGCTAGTTCAGAAAGAGATACGCCTTGGTGTTAGCAGCCTGAATGATTTGCGAAGTATTGAAAATAAAATAATGAGCCTGAAACAGGATACTTCTCTTGCTTCTTCAAAATTAAAGCACCTGCGCCAGCAAAAAGCAACGTTGGCAAACTGGAGAAAAGCTCCCGATATTTATTATACTTTTGCGGGTCTTGAAATGGAAGGAGGAGGCAATATTGAGCAGACAGCCGGGGGCACCCAATTGTTGAGAAAATTTAAGACTCCACAGGGAGGTGTGGTAGAAAGAATTGATAAAAATGTATCGGAGCTGGCTATGCGTTCGGAACCTATTGTAACCCTCAGGCGGAAAAGTAAAGAGATTTTTATACGGGCGATATTTCAACGAAGTAGCCGACAGTATTTGGAGAACGGCGACACACTAAAAGTGAATTTTGACGGTGATATTGACAGTCAGGGAGTTATCACTGGGTTCGATACGCCTCAACTATCCAACTGGCAGTCGCTTGCTGTAGGTGAGCTTGGCAACATTAATAAATACGTAGTTGTTAAATTAAAACCGGTTGATGAAGAAGCCTTCTCGATATGGGAGGAGAACAGCAATTTGGGAGTGACAATACGCAAAGTAATTCTATAGAAAACAAGAAGTTATGAAAGAGAATTTTGCACAAAAAATATCGCATGAAGATCTTGTATTTATGAAGATACAAGATCGATCCCCGCTGTATTTGCCACAGCTAAAATCTTTTGATGCGGTCATTATTGAATATTCTGACAAGCTGGCTACCGAAGAGATTGTAAAGAAAATCCGTTGCCATAACATGGAGTCGGTGTACTTGATCCCAATATTTGTGTATAAAATTTATGAAGAGGAATCGGGTAGCCGAAACCCGCTGATTGACGGAACCATACACTCATTAAATAACTTGGGGAAAGTGGCCGAGGTAACACGGAAGATCAATAACAAATTAACTACCTAGAATATCCGGATATAACTATGACTCTTAATTGTATTATTGTAGATGACGAAAAGACCTCACGGGTAGCAATGTCATCGCTTGTTGACCACAGCGATAGTCTAAATTTAGTGGGTATTGCGGAAAGCGGAGAGCAGGCGCTTGAATTGCTGGACGAAAAGCAGGTAGATCTTATTTTCCTGGATGTAATGATGCCTTCGATGTCGGGGTTCGAATTTTTGGATGAGATCGAAGATAATCACAACGTTAAGGTAGTTTTAGTGACCGGCAAGAAAGATTTTGCCGTAAAAGCTTTCGACTATGCGATATCTGATTATCTTGTAAAACCGGTATCTCGTAATCGTTTTAAAGAATCGGTACAGCGTATCCGTAAATCTGTTTCTGTCCAGTCAGATTCGGATTTTCCGAGTAATCTCTTGCTTCTCAAGCTGATACGATTTATGCACTCTCGGGATATTAGTTTTTTAGAGCCTGTTCCCTCGCGAAAAAGTTTGTTGGGATTTAGTTATGCAATGCTTACCGAAAATCTAGACTTTGACAATGAGGCTGATGCGCTTGATATCCTAGAAGAGGCAGAGAAAGATGAGATTATTTCCGGGAAGTTTGTTGATACTATCTATTTGTGTAACTCTTGCTCTAATAGTTATTTGAATATTCGGGAGGTATGCCCGAACTGTGATTCATCCCACTTAGTGTCCAATGACTTAATTCATCATTTCTCATGTGCTTATATGGGAGAAATAAGCGAATTCAAAGCGGCCGGATATGGTGAAACGCTTATATGTCCCAAATGTGAAAAAAAACTGAAACATATTGGGGTGGATTATGATAAACCGGCGGCAATATTTAACTGTCAGGGTTGTGCACACTCTTTTCAGGATCCGTTGATACGTGCCAAATGTTTGAATTGCGGTGCTGATCAAAAAGTTGAGCACTTGGTTAAAAAGGAGGTGAAAAAGTATCACCTTACTGCCAAGGGGAAAGATATGGCTGAAGGTAATCATTACATAAAAATTAGGAAGAACGGTGAACAAATGCCTGATGAGGGGGAGAGCACTGATTATTTTATCCGAGCGCTAAAAAATGAAATTAAGCGTAAAAGCATTGCAGAATTTGATAGTTCAGTGGGAATGTTTCGTTTATGGAATATCTCAGAACTTTACCAGCGTATAGGAAATGTTGCTAAACGCGATTTACAAAAAGAGTTGCAGCAAATATTATCCAATGATTTGGCTCCGGGAGATGAAATTACATTTTGGGATTACGAGACAATTCTAATGCTCTTTCCTGAGCAAAGAAAAGAAGAAGTTGAAAGTGTAATGGACGAGATGGGGGAACGCATGAAGGAGTTGATCAAAGATAATTTTGACGACTTCAAATTAGAGTTGAGGATGGCTGTATTAAAGGTCTCAGAAGACATCAGCTATGAACGGGCCATTAATGAATTGCTCGAAAAAACATCGAAATCAAATGTATAGGCGATGTTAGATTTTATTGAATTTTGGCACAATGAGGGTACCAGGGGCTTTGTACGCATCTTCTGGTTTTATTTTATTTTCGAGCTTCCCCGGTATATCCTGCTCGATTATACGGTGCTCATTATTACATATATCAAAAATAAAACCGGATGGAAAGATTATTCTAAAGCGAAGCAGCAATTTTGGAGTGAGCGACCGTTTGTGTCAATTATTGTGCCCGGGAAGGATGAAGGTGAAAATTATTACCAGCTTGTATCGTCGTTAAAGGAACAATCATATCAGAATTTTGAAGTAATAGTGGTAGATGACGGATCCGATGATAACACACCAATTGTTGGGCGTAATCTTGAGCGCAGTGGGCAAATTGATTTATTTCTTAGAAATGAGGAACGAGGGGGTAAGGCATCTGCGGCCAACTTGGCACTGCAATATTGCAAGGGCGATTATGTGATTCATGCAGATGCTGATTGTTCATTCAACCAGGACGCCATTGAGCAAATTATGATTCCTTTTTATCTGAATGAAAATATTGGTGCGGTTGGAGGAAACCTGATGGTTCGCAATAGCAACGATAGTCTGTGTACGATTCTGCAGTCTATAGAATATTTAATCTATATTTTTGTTGGCCGCACAGTGGCTTCATCACTTGGTATTTTGCGCATTGTTTCGGGTGCTTTTGGTGCTTTCCGCAAAGATGCGCTGCAGCGAATTAAGGGCTGGGATGTAGGTCCGGGGCTTGATGGAGATATTACGCTCAAAATACGAAAGCTTGGATATAAGGTTCGCTTTGAGCCTCGAGCGGTAGCGCAAACCACGGTACCCGATAATTTTAAATCATTGGCTCGTCAGCGTATACGGTGGAGTCGATCCCTAATTAGATTCAGGATACGAAAGCATCGTAATCTATTTGCACCTTCAAAAAACTTCAGCCTGCTTAACTTTTTTACCATTACAGAAAATATTGTCTACGATCTTGTACTTAATATTATGTGGTACATCTATATGATCGACATTATCATGAATTTTACTTCAACGCTGGGATACGTAATCATTGCAGGTTTTGGTCTTTATACTGTTTCCAAAGCCCTTGAGTTTATTGTAGTACTGCTAATTTCAGATACGCAAAAAGAAAAATTGAAATACATACTTTATTTACCCGCAATGGTATTATATACGGGTTATTTTATTCGGTTTGTACGCACATGGGCTTATATTAAAGAATATTTCTTCCGATCGTCGTATAAGGATCCTTGGAATCCCTATAAAACTTCCAGTGAGGCACTAAAGCTTGAAAAAAATGTTACAGATTGAAACAAATACTGAAAAAATATTTTAAAATTAATTAAACAAAAAAAGGGAGCAGCTATGAAAACACTAAAAATAACACTTAATGTAATTCTGATAAGCGCCATTTTGGGCTTGTTAGGCTCATGTGATATTCTAAATACCGGTAGTGATAATAATCAGATCAGTGTTAACAACGATCTTGAGAAGCTTAATGAACGGGTTAGTATCGTTAACGAGCCGGTTGATCTTGATACAACATCGGGTCAAGCATCTACTGCTACAATGGCTAAAAATAATGATCATACCTTTACACATGTTGCTACGGTAAGCTCACCACTTGATGTAAATGGCAATTCTCTGAGTGCAACTAGTATTGAGATACGTGCTAATAAGATCTATGTATCCTATCACTTAAATAGCAATCCGTACGCTGGAGCCATCGATATATTTGATGTAAAGGATGAATCTAATCCCAAAATCACATCCTCGGTTTATTTCTCTGATACGGATGTAAATGCACTTGAAATCGAAGAGAATGGTAAAATGCTCTGGTATACTGGCGGACGTGATGTTTCAAAAACTGATTACGATGAAGAGACCCACAATGGAGCTGTCGTAGGTGAACTTAAAATAGATAAAGATCTTTTTGAGGATTACCGTAAAGAGACACCACTGCCGAGCTACTCCGGAAATGCCTTGGTTGATCATTCGCGGCAATTATATGTAGCTTCGGGAGCTACCGGCGGAGGATTTTTTGAGTTGAGCAAAGATAACCTGGAGATTATCAATCAATTTGATGTAGATTTTGCAAAATATATTGACCGAAGACAGGATGACATCATTGGTTTAAGTCTGATGAATGGAGAACAGGCCAAGTTTAATATAATGGACTTCAAAAAAGATGAATTGAATGGTATTGAAACTAATTTTGAAGTAACTCCTTCAAACGGTAAAAATGTAATTGAGCATCGTGCTGCGATCACCTACGGTGCCTTCGGTAACCAGGGAGTAAAAGGGTATAAATTTGATGGAGGCAGTGACCCGTTAGTCTATGAATTTGATCCGGCGGGGGAAGATGCGGCTAATGCAGTAAGTGCTGATGGAAAGTACGTTTATATAGCCCACGGAACCGATGGACTATTCATTACTACTCAGGCACGGTCACCGAACAAAGAACCTGAAGGAATTTATTCCTGGGATAATGACGATCAGGCTTCAGCCAATTTTGTCAAAACCGATGGCCAGTTTGTTATTCTTGCAAATGGGATTCATGGACTCAAAATACTCAAAAGAGAAAAGTAAGCTCTATCCAGAGTACATGATTCTTAATATTAAGCGTGGATAATCGATACCCTAAATGCGGGTGGCATTAGTAAGTTCAGAAGCTTGGGCATAGGTTTCATTGACTGTTTCTCCCAGTAGGGTATAGTGTGCCATTTTTCGGCCCACTCGGCTATTGAGCTTACCATAAACATGGAGGTGTCCGTCACTGGTGCCTAAGGCTTCTAATGCATTATCAACCTGGGCCTTGCGTTTATCCGTACCTAATAAATTAACCATTGCAACAGCCGGAGCACGGAGTTTTGTGGATCCCAGTGGAAGGCCCATTACGGCGCGAACATGATTTTCGAATTGGGATGTCACACATCCTTCGATGGTATAGTGACCTGAATTATGGGGACGAGGAGCAGATTCGTTGAGAAGCAAGTCCCCATTTTTTGTTAGGAAAAACTCGTAGGCAAAAATACCTTTTCCATCAATTGCATTAGTTGCTTTTAGTGCCATTTGCTGCGCTTCGTATTGAATAGATTGTGAAACAGGAGCTGGAGATTTTACCCCCACACAAATGTGATTTTCTTGCACGGTTTCGCAGCACGGGTAAACAACATGTCCCGTTTCATTTCGTGCTACTTGGACAGCCAGTTCATGGGTAAAGTCAACAAATGCTTCTGCTACTATATCATGATCATCGTGTCCGCCCAAGTTATCATATGCTTTTTTAGCTTCTTCAAAATTGCTCACTGTTTCATTTCCATAGCCATCATAACCCCCTTTGGATGATTTAAGTACGTACGGCCAGCCATGATTTTGCCCAAATGCTTTAAGGTCAGTTTCGGTTTTGACAAGTTTATAGGGAGTAACGGGAATTCCGGCGTCTTCGAAAGTTCGTTTTTCGATGAGTTTGTTTTCAATTTTAGCAAAGCTACTGGGTGAGGGAAATATATTAGTTCCGCTTTGCTCTTGTGCTTTTCTTAGGATTTCTGAGTCTATAAACTCGTTTTCAAGTGTCAGAACATCACATGTTTTGGCAAAATGGGTAAGATCATCCGCAGATTTATAAGAACCGGTACTTGAATAAGGTGTCATAAATTGGACAGGCTCATTTTCATCCCGATCTGAGAACACACCAACTTGAATGCCAAATCGAAAAGCTTGTAGTCCAGACATTCGAGCTAATTGTCCGGCGCCAAGAAAGCCGAGTTTAAAACTTGCGGATAGTGGATTTTTAGCCATGGATCTATTGTTTTTATAATTTCGAAATTTGACCCGAACTTAATAATTATTCCGTTGGGAATTAAGGAAATTGGTACTGCAATTTGATTATTGTATCAATTCTTAATTTTGCGGAAAGTATCGTATTTTAATGGCCGTAAAAAAGAAAAACTATTTTACTAAAGAAGTAGCAGATACATGGATATTGAAGCTAAGTTAGAACAGGTAAGAGAACGATTTGAAGAAGTGACTGCGGCGATGAGTGATCCTTCGGTGTATGATGATCCAGACCGCTATACCGAGCTTACCAAAGAGCATAGTGATTTAAAAGAATTAGTAGAGCTTTACGATAAATGGAAAGAGACGAAAAATCAGATTGCTGGCAACAAAGAGCTGATTGAAGAGGGAGATGACGAAGAAATTACCGAAATGGCTGAACTCGAGCTGGAAGAACTTAAGCCAGAGCTTGAGGAACTCGAAGAGGCCATCAAGTTTAAATTAATTCCCAAGGATCCTGACGATTCGAAGAATGTAATCGTTGAATTACGTGCCGGTACCGGTGGTGATGAAGCAGCTATTTTTGTAGGAGATCTTTTTGATATGTACCGCCGTTATGCTGATAAAAAAGGTTGGAAACTGAATATTTTGGGACTAAGCGAATCTACAAAAGGGGGATATAAGGAACTTAATTTTGAGCTGGAAGGTGAAGAAGTGTACGGCAAAATGAAATATGAAAGTGGTGTACACCGAGTCCAGCGTGTTCCCGAGACGGAAACACAGGGACGTGTTCATACTTCTGCAGCGACCGTTGCTGTACTGCCTGAAGCAGAGGAAGTGGATATCGATGTAAACATGTCGGATATCCGGGTAGATACATTCCGTGCCAGTGGAGCAGGGGGACAGCACGTGAACAAGACTGATTCGGCTGTAAGGCTAACCCATGAACCCAGTGGCGTAGTGGTGGAGTGCCAGCAAGAACGTTCACAGCATCAGAATAAAGAGAAAGCGATGAAGATGCTTCGCTCGAAGCTTTATGAAAAAGAAGAGGAAAAGCTTCGCAAAGAGCGAGAAGAGGAACGAAACAGTCAAATTTCAACAGGTGATCGAAGTGCTAAAATTCGGACGTATAATTTCCCGCAGAGTCGCCTAACAGACCACCGTATCAATTTAACGTTGTATAACCTCGAAGATATTATGAAGGGAGAGATTGAAGAAGTTATTGAAGCGCTACGGGTTCAAGATAATCTTGATAAGCTGAATGCGGTAATGGAGGAAGGATAGTTATTAGTTATCAGGGGATAATTCCCCCAATAACCAATAACATAACAGATCAATAAATGACTAATTAAACTTTAGGACCAGCCTTAATAAGATCTTTGCTTGCCTCATCTTCAAACTGCTGGAAGTTCTCAGCAAACATTGCTGCCAACTCTTCTGCTTTATCGTCATAAGCTTCCTTATCACTCCAGGTATTTCGTGGGCTAAGTATTTCTGATGGAATGTCATCTACCTCTGTAGGAATAGCCAGTCCAAACACTGGGTCAATATCAAAAGTAGTATTCTCAAGATCGCCTTCTAAAGCTTCGCTCAACATTTGACGAGTATGACCCAGCTTCATACGGTGGCCTTCGCCGTACGGCCCGCCGGTCCAGCCTGTATTTAGTAACCAAACGGTGGAGTTGTGCTTGCGAATTTTTTCGGCCAACAACTCGGCATATACAGTGGGATGTAGTGGCATAAATGGTGCTCCAAAGCAGGCTGAAAATGTTGCCTGGGGTTCGGTTACTCCACGTTCCGTACCTGCAACCTTTGCAGTGTATCCGCTGATAAAGTGATACATGGCCTGTTCCGGGGTCAGCTTCGAAATAGGTGGTAGTACTCCAAAAGCATCACAGGTTAAGAAAATTACGTTGCTTGGATGGTCGCCTTTTCCATCATCAGCTGCATTGGGTATATAGTTAATCGGATAGGAACATCTCGTGTTTTGCGTGTAACTGGTATCGTCAAAATCTGGTTCGCGATTTTCGTAGAGAACAACATTTTCAAGGATTGTTCCCGGCATTTTGGTAGTCGCATAGATGAGCGGTTCCCCTTCTTCAGAAAGGTTAATAGTTTTAGCATAACATCCGCCTTCAATATTAAATACACCGTCTTCGCTCCAACCGTGCTCGTCATCTCCAATAAGAATGCGGTTTTGATCGGATGACAGGGTTGTTTTTCCTGTTCCGGATAGCCCGAAGAATACGGCAGTATCACCGTCTTTACTCATATTAGCCGAACAATGCATGGCCATTACATCCTGCTTAGGAAGCAGGTAATTCATGACTCCAAAAATTCCTTTTTTTACTTCACCGGAATATAGAGTTCCGCCAATAAGGATAATTTTTTTGTCAAAGTTTACCAGAACAAATGCTTCACTTCTTGTTCCGTCTTTTTCGGGGTCAGCTTTAAAATTTGGAGCTGCAAGTACTGTAAATTCCGGCTCATGGTTTTTTAATTGCTCATTGGTAGGACGAATAAACATGTTGTGAGAGAAAAGCCCGTGATAGGCTGCTTCGCTGACCACACGTACATTCAGCTGATATTTTTCATCGGCACCTGCATAACAATCTTTGACATAGATCTTTTTATCCTGTAGATAATCTGTTACTTGCTCAAAAAGGTCTTCAAAAACGTCTTCATCTGTAGGTTGGTTGATTTCTCCCCAGTCGATATCGTCATGTATAGAGGGCTGGTCAACAATAAACTTGTCTTTCGGAGAACGTCCCGTATATTTACCCG
>P_1C_Sed_2_UnCtyDRAFT_1000036_pt1 | contig 34949 bp, 33 predicted proteins | sample Pon1CUnioCityCA_4_FD_10229 | JGI IMG/M metagenome (IMG submission 10229) | reverse complement strand
CTGTATACAAGCTAAAAAAGTATTTACCTCAATCACTTGTTCTTAAAATATGAAGAAGGGAACTTGATTTCTAATTATTTAGAAATTAGAAAAGTGGAGTTCCGGTCATTTCTTCCGGTTGTTCAATTCCGATAAGTTTTAGTAGGGTAGGAGCAACATCAGCCAGAATGCCATCTTTCATTTTGACATTTGGTTCGTTTAAAATAAGTGCGGGAACGGGGGCCAGTGTATGGGCAGTATGCGGACTTCCGTCTTCATTGACCAAACAATCTGCATTACCATGATCGGCTATAATAAGGATTTTATAATTGTGCTCGGTTGCAGTCTCGACGTTTTTTTTTAGCTGTTGGTCAATCGTTTCAATAGCCTTGATGGTGGCATCCATATCACCGGTATGTCCGACCATATCGGGATTAGCATAGTTTAAGATCCCAAGATGATGTTTTTCGGTGATCAGTTGAGCACGTAATGCATCCGTTACTTCGACTGCGCTCATTTCCGGTTGAAGATCGTAGGTAGCAACTTTGGGGCTGGGTATTAAAACGCGTTCTTCTCCTTTGAAAGGCTCTTCATCACCACCATTGAAAAAATAGGTGACGTGGGGATATTTTTCCGTTTCAGCAATGCGAAGTTGTTTCAAGTTATGACTGCTGATAACCTCACCAATAGTATTCTGTAGTTCTAATGGGGGATAGGCTACTTCTACATGATTGAAGGTTTCATCATAAGAAGTAAACGTGACATAATGTAAATTAAGGTTCCCTTCGACATCAAATTTGTCAAAGTTATCCTCTGTCAATGCCCGTGTGATTTGCCGCGCACGGTCACCCCGAATGTTGTAAAATATAATAACGTCATCCTTTTGGATACGAGAATCGGGAGATGAATTAATGAGTTTTGGTTTGACAAACTCGTCAGTGACATCTGCGTCATACGATGCTTGAAGTGCTTCAAGAGGATTATCAAACTCTTCACCTTTTCCATGCACTAATAGGTCATAGGCAAGTTTCGTTCGTTCCCACCGGTTATCTCTATCCATCGCATAATATCTACCTATAATAGAGGCAATTTCCCCGGATCCAATGGTTTCAGCTTGCTGCTGAAATTCTTTAAGGTATTCAATCCCACCGTGGGGAGAAGTATCTCGTCCATCTGTAAAAGCATGAACAAAGGTGTTATCGATTCCAACGGAATGAGCAAGTCTTAGCAATGCAAAAAGATGCTCATTATGACTGTGTACGCCACCATCAGAAAAAAGGCCCATAATATGGATGCGGCCATTTTTCTTTGCCTTTTCGAAGGCCGTAGTTAGAACATTGTTTTTAAAAAAGCTGCCATCCTCAATCGCCTTGTTTACACGTGTTAGCTCCTGTGGAACAATACGACCTGCTCCGATATTCAAGTGCCCAACCTCTGAATTACCAAATTGCCCATCCGGCAGGCCGACATCTTTTCCGCTGGCCGATAGTTTGGAATGGGAATTATTGGCAAAAAGGGAATCAATAAACGGCTTATGCGCTTTGTCAATGGCGCTTACTTCGGGATTTTCGGCTAACCCGAAGCCGTCTAATATTATAAGGAGTGCTTTGGAATATGGGTCAGCCAATTGACTTGTACCTATTTATATTTATAAGCTGTTAACGTGATCAGCTATTTTTGACTTTTTACGCGCTGCAAAGTTTTGGTGAATTAAGTCTTTGGCAGCCATTTTGTCGAGAAATGAGCTGGCTTCCTTAAAAGCCTTTTCTGCTTCTTCTTTATCAGTAGTCTCGAGCGCTTTCGAAATTAATGTTTTCATTTTGGAGCGCTTTGCTTGATTTCGAACACGACGCTTTTCGTTTTGTCGTACTCTTTTTTTCGCTGATTGATGTTGTGGCATGATTTCTAAGAGTTTCTTATCAGTTCTGGAAATTAATTTGTATTTTCTGCGCCAATTCAGAAAGACGTCAAAGTTAAAATTTCTGGAAGTGTTAAACAAGAAATCATTGAAAAATTAGTAAAATAAAGGTAAGTTAGGAGACTTTCGTTTATGATCATAGTGATCGATGGTCCGGCTGGGTCGGGCAAAAGTTCAACCGCCCGTGCAATTGCCGACAGATTAGATATTGAATACCTCGATTCAGGAGCATTATACAGAACGGTTACGTTAATCTACTTGGAAGTGAATCGGGATAAAGAAACGTTCTTTCATTTATTGGATCAGAAAAAAATCTCGTTTTATTACGAAGACCAAAAATTTCATGTAGCGGTAGATGGGCAATCGGTTACAGATAAAATTCGAACCACCGAAGTTACTGACGCCGTTAGCGAGGTTGCAGCAATACCAAGTGTTCGGTCTTTTGTGAATGACTTGATGCGTGACGTCGTTTTGGATGGTATTTACATTGCAGAAGGACGTGATCTGGGGACGGCGGTTTTTCCCGATGCAGAGCTAAAGTTCTTTATGTCTGCTGATTTGGAAGAGCGGGCTAAACGACGCTTAAAAGAACGAAGGAAGGATAACCCCGGATTAACTTTGAAAGAAATTAAGCAAAGTATTGCAGAACGAGATCATAAAGATTCTCAACGTGAATCTGATCCATTGAAAATAGCGGATGATGCTATTGAAATTGATACTACGAACTTAACATTTGAACAGCAGGTTGATAAAATTTGTTTGATGATAAGCGAAGCACTAAAAGAAATTGAATAAGGATTTTAATTATAACCCTAAACTAATCCCATTCCGAAAAATTCTGGAATGCGGTAATTTTAACTAAAACTAATAATGACCGAAGAAGTTAAACAAGAACAAACTAACGAAGATAAAGAGCAGGATACAGCTACCGAAGAGGTAACTGAAGAAACTGCAGTCGAAACCACTACTGAAGAAGAAGTACGTGTTGAACCGGAAGAAGAGGAAGTAGCAGTATTTACCGGCGATGTGGACGAAGAAGAAAAAACATACACTTATGATCAGCTGCAGGCTGCATCGGAAGATTATACCGATGAGGAGTTTCACCAGCTTGCAGATATGTATGAAGATACGCTCAATGAAATTGAAGAAAAAGAGATTGTAACAGGGCGTGTTGTTTCTGTTGATGAAGATTATGTTGTCGTCGATATCGGATTTAAATCCGAAGGAATGGTTCAAACCAATGAATTTCCTGATGAAGTAGTTGAGAATCTTCAGCCTGGTGATGAAGTTGATGTATTCTTAGATCAAGTTGAAGATCAAGAAGGACAGTTAATTCTCTCTCGTCGCAAGGCTGATATCCTGCATGCTTGGGAGACTATTGAACGTGCTGCCGAGACCGGCGAAATTGTTGAAGGTAAGATACAACGTCGTATTAAAGGTGGTATGGTTGCCGATATTATGGGCATCGATGCATTTTTGCCTGGATCGCAAATTGATGTTCGTCCTGTACGCGACTTTGATGCCTATGTAGGCAAGACGATGGAGTTTCAGGTTGTAAAGCTGAATATGTCAGCTGAGAACGTCGTTGTTTCTCACCGTGCACTTATCGAGTCTGATCTTGAAGAGCAGCGTGAAGAAATTCTCGAAACGATTGAAGAAGGACAGGTACTTGAAGGTATCGTCAAAAATATTACTGACTTCGGAGTATTTATCGACCTTGGTGGTGTTGATGGTCTGCTTCACATTACCGATCTGTCTTGGGGACGTGTTGAGCATCCTGAAGAAATTGTTTCGCTCGATCAGCAGCTTAATGTTGCGGTTATCGACTTTGATGAAGAAACAAAACGTGTTTCACTTGGACTCAAGCAACTGCAGCCGCATCCATGGGAGGAAATCGATCTTAAGTATCCTGAAAATATTCAGGTTCAGGGTCGTGTTGTTTCTATTGCGGATTACGGTGCTTTTATTGAGCTTGAGAAAGGTGTTGAAGGACTTATCCACATTAGTGAAATGTCCTGGACACAACATATTAAGCACCCATCGCAGTTGGTCAGCAAGGATGATATCATTGACTGTGTAGTACTGAATGTCAATGAACCCGAGAAGAAAATATCACTTGGCGTCAAGCAGCTTGAGAAAGACCCTTGGGAAGATATCGACGAGCGTTATCCTGTCGGATCCAAGCACAAAGGGACGGTTCGCAACCTCACCAACTTCGGTGTATTTGTTGAGCTCGAGCCCGGTATTGACGGACTCATCCACATATCTGACTTGAGCTGGACTGAGAAGATCAACCATCCGAATGAGGTAATTGACAAGGATGAAGAAATCGAAGTTGTAATTCTTGCGATTGACTTTGAAAATCGTCGAATCACGCTTGGTCACAAGCAGATTGAAGAGAATCCATGGGAGAAATTTGCTGAAGAATACAGCGGCACAAACCAAGTTGAAGGTGAAGTCTTTAAGACTACCGAAAAAGGTGTGTTTGTGAAACTTCCACATGATCTCGAAGGATTCATTCCTGCAAGTAAAACAGAAGCCGAAGGAGACCCTGAAGAACATTTTGAAGAGGGTGATACCGTAGAGGCTTATGTAATTGAGCTGGATGAAACTAACAAAAATATTACGCTAAGTCAGCGTGAAAAAGACGTTAAGGAAGCTAAATCAGCTAAGAAAACTCGAGGAGGCAAGAAAGAGCAGCAGGAGCCTGCTCCACAAACCGGCACACCAACACTAGGTGAGATGTCTGGCCTTGCTGATCTTAAGAAAGAGATGGCTGATAAAGAAAAAGCCGCTCGCAATCTCCAGAAGAAAGCCGAAGAGGTTGAAGAGGAAGAAGACAATACTGATGAAGAAGAGTAATTTGTAATACTTTTCTTTCTGAATTAAAAAAGGCTCGGAGTGAATAACTCTGAGCCTTTTCTTTTTAGAATAATTCAGGGATTTAGGAGAGATGGGTATAAGTGTTTTCTCTATTCATCTTCTTTTTCTTTATAAAAGAACACTACATTTTCTTCCGGATGTTTGCTGCTCTTTACTTGGTCTCCAGTATCTCGATTATACCCGTAAACGACGTTGCGCATAGAATTGAGTTCTGTCTCATTTTCAAATGAGACCTCAAGGGCTTTTCCGCCGGGTTCCAGTAATTTTACAGCATCAAGTAATGGTTTATATTTTGAAGAACTTTTCTTTGAAATTTCTATATCTGTTCTGGAGACAAAATTAATGTCCATAAAAGCATGTTTGGTGAAGTTTTACTACTAAATAATAAAGTCCTTGAAAGAGTATCAAGTGATTTAAAGACGATTAAGGCACCTGAATCGTTGAGAGAATATTATCAATCAGGTCCTCGGAGGTGATATTTTCAGCTTCAGCTTCGAAGGTTGGGATAATTCGATGGCGAAGTACATCCATAGCTATAGTTCGTACGTCCTCGGGAGTTACATATGCACGATGCTTCATGAATGCATGGGCTCTTGCAGCTAGGTTCAAGTTAATAGAAGCACGAGGTGAAGCCCCGAAATTGATAAGTTCCGACAGGTCTTTAAGATTATATTTTTCGGGATCTCTCGTGGCAAAAACAAGATCGATAATATATTTTTCTACTTTTTCATCAACGTAAATATCATTAATAACATCCCGTGCTTTTAGAACCTTCTCTGTATTTATAACAGGTTTTAACTCTTCGGAAGCACCAGTCTTAGCCATACGGCGCATGATCTCTAATTCCTCTTTTTCGGTGGGATAATCGATCTTAATTTTCATCATGAATCGATCTACCTGTGCTTCTGGCAGGGGATAGGTCCCTTCCTGTTCTACAGGGTTTTGTGTGGCTAATGCCAGAAAAGGGTCATCAAGCGGATAGGTTTCTTCTCCAATTGTAACTTGCTGTTCCTGCATAGCCTCGAGAAGAGCACTTTGCACTTTGGCAGGTGAACGGTTGATTTCATCAGCCAAAATAATGTTAGCAAAAATGGGTCCCTTTTTTACTGTGAACTCTGCTTCTTTTTGATTGTAAATTAATGTACCGATTAAATCGGCCGGCAACAGGTCGGGAGTGAACTGCAGGCGCTGAAATTTTGTGTCAATAACTTTTGCAAGAGAAGAAACCGTCAGCGTTTTGGCAAGCCCGGGCACTCCTTCTAATAATACATGTCCATCGGCCAAAAGTCCGATAAGAAGTCGATCAATCATGTAACGCTGACCAACAATAACTTTATTTAACTCGGAATAAATATCATCAATAAAAGCGCTGGATTGTTCAATCTTAGCACCCAGCTTTTCCATATCCATTGAATCTACTGACGTTGAAGTGTTACCCATAGTAGAAAAATTAAATTATTATTTATTGAGGTTTTAGTAGGTTTATCTCATCAAGAGGCTAAAGTTCGAAAAGAACAACGTTAATAAATGGAAATTATAGATTCTTTTCTATTTACTAATGCGATTATTTGGTGATTGTTAAATAACAGCGTGAAGTCAGATTTATTTTGATCGAATATAAAACATCATGGAAGAGGTGGATTTCTGCAATTTTAGTTGATGAGGTTTTTAAATTTATCTACCTTTGAAGCCACAAAAATAAACAGATTGATATGATAACTTATTTCTTCGTTTTCTTAGCTGTACTAGCTGTTGCATCAGCATTAGCAATGGTGATCAGTAAAAACACGGTAAACAGTGCATTATTCCTGGTATTAAATATGGTGTCACTGGCCGGATTGTTTCTGCTTTTAAAAGCGCAGTTTTTAGCTGTAATACAGATTTTGGTTTATGCCGGGGCCATTATGGTATTGTTTTTATTTGTCATAATGTTGCTGAATGTACAGGATGAAGAAAGATTATTTAACAAATTTCGCCTCAAGTATTTTGTAGCGTTTTTACTGGGTGTAGGCGTATTTTCTCAGATCATTTATAGCATTGGCAGTTTTACAGATACCCTGCCGACTGTTTCTTCTGACATGGCGTACGTTGGTACCGTAGAAGCAGTGGGAGATGTGATGTTTACCGAATATCTGTTACCATTTGAACTTACCGCAATTTTATTAACGGCTGCCGTTGTAGGAGCATTGATCGTAGCGCAGCATAAAATTAAATCTGGAGCAACGAATGATTAGTATTGATTGGTTTTTAGCACTTAGCGCTCTTCTTTTTTGTATTGGGATTATTGGTGTGTTAATTCGTAAAAATGCGATAGTCATTTTTATGTGTGTTGAGTTGATGCTGAATGCCGTAAATCTATCCCTTATCTCTTTTAGTAGCTATTATGGTAATATTGATGGACAAATACTGGTATTTTTTGCTTTGGCCGTAGCAGCAGCAGAAGCGGTGGTTGGGTTAGCGATAATTATCGCCATTTTCCGAAATAACCTTTCTGTAGATATCAATAAGGTGAATCTGATGCGCTGGTAATTTCTTATTGTAGATATTAATTAAAAAAGGCTCCTGAAATAGGAGCCTTTTTTAATTCTATAATAGGTCTAAACAGCAATTCTATCCTTTACCTTCACTTAGTTTTTTGTATCTTTGCCACTTGAGAATTTACCCTTGTTAATGCATGGGGTGTTGGCTACATTTGGGCCGAAAAATGTATATGGATACAAATTTGAAAGATCATCTTTAATGGATTCTGCTACTACGCTTACAAGTCTGATTATTGCACTGCCTCTATTGGGTTTTCTCGTAAATGGGCTTCTTGGATTAAGCTCAAAATCGTTCCGCCAGAGGAAAGCTCTCATTGGTACGATTGCCAACCTAACGGTCTTTATTCCATTCGCTATTGCTGTCTACTTCTTTATCAATATGGGACAGGAGTCGGCACCTATTTTTGCGGAGTTTTTTACCTGGATCGAGGTTGGGAGTTTTAGCGTAGATATTGCTTATCAGCTTGATCAGCTGTCCATACTAATGACCCTCGTTGTAACCGGTGTTGGATTTTTGATCCACCTTTACTCTGTAGGATATATGTGGGAGGATGAAGGCTACTGGAAGTTTTTTGCCTACCTGAACCTCTTTATCTTTGCGATGTTAAATTTGGTAATGGCAGATAACCTGTTGCTTCTTTTTCTCGGGTGGGAGGGGGTTGGACTTTGTTCTTATCTGCTGATCGGTTTTTGGTACACCGATATGGCTAACTCTGCTGCAGGCAGTAAAGCATTTTGGTATAACCGTGTTGGTGATTTTGCATTTCTGGTAGCCATGTTTTTGACCTTCCAGCACGTTGGCAGTTTAGATTTTGATGTAATTTTATCCAGCCTTGAGGCGATTCCCGCCGAGGATAAGTTTTGGATTGCTTTATTGATGTTTATTGGAGCAACGGGGAAAAGTGCTCAGATCCCCCTTTTTGTGTGGTTGCCTGATGCGATGGCCGGTCCTACTTCAGTATCGGCATTGATTCACGCAGCGACGATGGTTACTTCGGGTATTTATTTGATTTCACGGATGTCCGAAATGTTTGTCATGTCACCCGAAGTGATGATGATTATTGCAGTGATTGGTGCTCTGACAGCACTCGTAGCAGCCACTATTGCGCTTACACAGAATGATATTAAGCGGGTGTTGGCTTATTCTACTGTTTCACAGCTTGGATACATGTTTTTAGCATTGGGATCCGGAGCATTTACGGCGGCTATGTTTCATGTTGTAACTCACGCCTTTTTTAAAGCGCTTTTGTTTCTCGGTTCAGGATCGGTGATTCATGCTATGGAACATGTTGAGCATGGACTCCACGAAGAAGGTAAGGATGTCCATTTTGATCCACAGGACATGCGTTTTATGGGCGGACTCAAAGAATATATGCCCTCAACCTATAAAACATTTTTGATTGCAACTATTGCTATTGCCGGTATACCACCACTGGCAGGATTCTTCTCAAAGGATGAGATTTTAGCGTTTACCTTTAATGCCGGATTCGCTGGATTTGCTGAGCCGTTGTATATGGCTCTTTGGGGCGTGGGAATTGTTACCGCTTTCTTAACAGCATTTTATATGTTCCGTCTCACATTTGGGACGTTTAATGGTGAGTTTAAGCTTCCTGAGAAAATAAATGAAGCAGTGGGTGCTGAAAAGTATCTGCATGAGAGTCCGAAAACAATGACGATTCCACTTTGGACGCTCGGCGGACTCTCTGTAGTAGGTGGATTTTTAGGCGTGCCAAACTTCTTGTTGTCAACGTTTACGCACCAAGAGGAACATATTAATCTTCTCCATAACTGGCTTTATAATGTCACCGCTGATTATGAGCTTGGGTTATCTCATTCTATAGAATGGATACTGATGACGGTATCAATTCTTGTAGCCGTTGGAGGTGTTTATACTGCATATAAGATGTATGGAAGTGGCGCTACAGAAGAATCCGATGCTAAACTTTCTGACCGTTTTGGAGCGCTTTACGAAACTTGGAAAGAAAAGTATAGCCTTGATGAATTTTATGAAGGAATTGTCGTTCATCCCATTGTTAAATGGTCAGATAAAGGCTTGGCCAAATTTGATATGAAAATCGTAGATGGAATTGTTAATACTGTGGGCGGTGTCGTCCGATTGTTTGGAAGTGTTTTCCGATATATCCAGACGGGTGTAACCAGCAGTTATGCATTAGCGCTGGTATTAGGTGTTATTCTTGTATTAAGTATGTTGATCCTGTAAAAAAGAACTGATAATGGAGTTACTTTTAAATTTAGTTATTTATTTACCCCTTTTAGGAATTGCCGGAATTCTTGCTCTCCGGAATGACAAGGCTACAAAGTGGATAAGTCTTATTGCCACTTCAGTAACATTTTTATTGTCACTGCCACTGCTATTTAGTTTTGATATTGCCAATTCAGGGACGGTTCAATACCTGACAGAAGGCAGTAATATTATGACCGGCCTTGATATTAAATATCTCATTGGTCTTGATGGTCTCAGCTTATTGCTTTTTATGTTAACGACGCTGATGGGTCCTATTGTAATACTTTCTTCATGGGATTCCATCAAAAAGCATTTGGCGGGATATTACTCGATGCTTCTGTTGTTGCAAACAGCTTCAATGGGAGTGTTTGCATCGTTAGATCTAATTGTGTTTTACGTTTTCTTCGAGCTTTCATTGATCCCGATGTATTTTCTTATTGGTATTTGGGGCGGAAAGAATCGAATTCACGCCACGGTCAAATTTTTTGTTTATACCCTGGTAGGATCGCTTATCATGTTGGTCGGATTGATTTATACCGGATATGATGCAGGAGCTGCGATTGAGGGATATAAGTTTACGACCGACTGGCGATTTTTGTCCGGTGATGCCTACCAGATTGGATTAGTTGAACAAACCTACCTGTTTCTGTCATTTGCCTTGGCATTTTGTATTAAGGTGCCGCTGTTTCCATTTCATACCTGGTTGCCGTATGCACACACCGAAGCACCGACAGCAGGTTCGGTTGTGCTTGCAGCTATTATGCTGAAGATGGGAACCTACGGACTGCTCCGAATTTGTTTGCCGCTTTTCCCCAACGCTTTTGTAGAGTTTGCACCTTACTTGGCTACTTTAGCAGTGGTAGGTATTATCTACGGCGCGCTTGTCGCAATGGTTCAAAAAGATGTTAAGAAGTTGGTGGCCTACTCATCGGTTAGCCACCTGGGTTTTGTAGTGTTGGGATTGTTTGCCTTTAACACTATCGCGGTACAAGGTGCACTGATTCAGATGATAAACCACGGTTTATCTACGGGAGCACTATTCTTGATTGTAGGAATGATTTATGACCGCACGCATACTCGTGAGATCAAAGATTATGGCGGAATTGCAAAAGTGGTTCCTGTTTTTGCTGTGATGTTTATGATTGCACACTGGCTTCAATTGGGTTGCCAGGATTAAATGGATTTATTGGTGAGTTTTTGATTTTAAACGGAACATTTAGCTCTGAAGTGCTTCCTCAGAATGCTTTTGTAGTGTTTGCTGCACTGGGCGTTATTTTAGCTGCAGTTTATATGCTGTGGATGTACCAGCGTGTTATGTTTGGACCTATTAAGCATGAGGAAAATAAGAAGCTGGTTGACCTGAATGCACGTGAGATTGGTCTTCTGGTTCCACTAGTTATTTTTATGGTTTGGATTGGAATCAGGCCAACAGATTTTACCCAGTACTCCGAAGTTCAGGTGCAAGAGTTGTTAGAATCATCGAACGAAAAGCGGATGGCAATTCAGCAGTCTGCTGATAGTGAGGACCTGCCCCAATGGGCTTCTAATTTATATGATGTTACGGATGAATTAGCATCGAAAATAGAAAACCACTAGGATTATGGCTGAACCACTTTCTGATGATCAAATAGCTGATGAACTTTCTTCATTATCTGGTTGGAGTCACGAAAATAATAAATTAACCAAAGAGTTTGGTTTTGATAATTTTCGGGATGCCATGGCTTTTATCAATCGCATAGCCTTTGAAGCCGAAGAGCAAGTTCATCACCCCGAAATTTTTAATGTATACAACACGGTTAATATTTCGTTGAGCACCCATGATGCTGGCGGAAAGGTAACCGAGAAAGATATTAAGCTCGCAAAAACTATTGAGTCACTGTTTAACAAATAAGTTGCATGGATTACTTACACGATCTTAACGTTTTTTTGCCCGGAGTCATAGTTGCGCTTGCCGGACTTATTGCTATCATCATTGATGCCTATAAAAACGACCACGGTGCAATATTCGGTCTTACTGTTTTTTCACTGTTGGCCGGGCTTGTTCTGTCGGTCATGGATATGTTTGGTCCCGTAGGTGAAGCATTCTCAGGAATGATAACCTATGGAGGTGTGGCGGCATTTGGGAATAGCGTCGTATTATTTGGGGCGCTTTTCTGCGTGTTGATATCCCGGGAATACCTGAATGCAATTGACCACGAGTACGGTGAAGTGTATGCCCTGATACTTTTTGCTACTGCCGGGATGCTCGGACTTGCCAGTGCCAATAATTTAATTATGATTTTTATTGGCATTGAAACGATGTCGATCTGCTTGTATGTGCTGGCAGGTTTGATTAAAGAACGAAAAACCGGGGCAGAGGCTTCGCTCAAATATTTTCTGCTTGGCGCTTTTTCTACAGGATTTTTGTTGTATGGGATGGCACTCTTGTACGGAGCAACTGGCTCATTATATCTTACTGAAATTGCAGAAGCGGCCAGCTCAGACCTTATTTTTATAGCGGGGGCAGCACTATTGCTGATTGGCTTTTTCTTTAAAGTTTCGGCTGTTCCTTTTCACATGTGGACACCGGATGTTTATCAGGGTACCCCAACAACAATTACCGCCTATATGGCTACGGCTTCTAAATCGGCGGCTTTTGTGGCTTTATTAGTCGTTCTGTCCAAGATGATTCCGGCCGAAACAGCGGATTGGGCCGGAGTGATTGAAGTTATTGCAATACTTACTATGGTCTTGGGTAACCTAATCGCTATAGTTCAGGATAACATTAAAAGAATGCTTGCTTATTCGAGCATTGCCCATGCAGGATATTTGTTAGTTGGATTGGCCGCCGGAACACCTGAAGGGTATAGTGCAGTGTTATTTTATCTCTTTGCTTATACCATCATGAATATCGGAGCTTTTGGAGTGGTAGCGTATTACGAACGACAACAAGGATTAGATTTTACTGACGTTAACAATTATGTAGGACTTGGATTTAAGAAGCCCCTGATGGGAGTCTTACTTTCATTTTTCTTATTCTCCCTGGTTGGCATACCCCCTTTTGTAGGCTTTGTTGGTAAGTACTTAATCTTTGCTGCTGCAATTGATGCCGGATATGTAGCATTAGCTGTTATTCTTGCTCTGGCAAGTGCAGCAAGTGTGTATTATTACTTACGTCCAATGGTGTATATGTATTTCAAAGAACCTCGAAAAGATGTTCCATTGGTTCGTTCTGGAATTGTTTTCCGTTCAACACTTGTAGTTCTTGCCGCATTAACGCTTTATTTCGGTATCGCTTTTGGCGATCTGCATAATTTGCTTTCCTCTTATTATAGTGCTGATTGGGTGACTCATTTAATGGGTCATTAGATACAACTCGAATTCATGATTGGTGAGCTGTCACCTTGCTTTAGAGTTTGGAAATATAATCCAATCATGGATTGGAATTAAATTCAAAAAAGCCTATTTTTGCGTGCCTGCTGACGAGTGAAAGTCACCACGTCGGCTGTTTCAATTAAGGAACAACCAAAGGAAACATATCACATGAGTAGAAATTATTACGAGTTAACATATATTTTAAATCCTGTCTTAGAAGACGATCAATACGAGGAGATCGTCGAAAAATTCACTGAACTTATTCGAAATAACGACGGTGAAATTGATGAAGTAGATGAATGGGGAATCCGTAAGTTTGAATATGAAATGGATGGGAAGTCAAGTGGCTATTACGTAAACGCTTACTTTACTGCCCCCGGAGAACTGATTGAAAAGCTGGAGCGTGCGCTTCGCATTGACGATCAGGTTATGCGCTATCTAACGCTTAAGTACGATGCAAAGATGAAACGTCATCGTGAGTTGCAGCGCAAAAATTCTGTTCCCCAGGTCTTTGTCGATGACCAAGAGGAAGAAGAAGCAGAAGACGAAGATTAATTCATCTCCATAAACAAAATTATTTAAGATTATGATTAAGAATCCATCACACCCAAAGAAGGGACATATTAAAACCCGCGAATGCAAGTTTACCAAAGCGGGCATTGAGTATATTGATTACAAAGATACGGATCTTTTAGAGCGATTTATGAACGATCAGGGAAAAATACTTCCCCGTCGTGTAACGGGTACGAGTGCTAAATATCAGCGACAACTGTCTCGTGCAATTAAGCGCGCTCGTTTTCTCGGATTACTTCCGTATGTAGCAGATAACCTTCGATAACAAAAGATTTTATTCCAATGGCTAATAAGTACATGAAATTAATTTTGCGAGAAGATGTCGATAAGCTAGGAGAATCCGGCGACATCGTTGAAGTACGGGCTGGCTATGGCCGAAACTACTTGATTCCTCAAGGTAAAGCTATGATGGCTACCGATGGGGCACTCAAGCAGGTTGAGCGCATGAAAGAACAAGCCGAGCGTCGTGCTGAGCTAACCGTTGAGCGTGCTCAGGANATGGCCGAGCGTCTTGAAACGACGTCAGTAACTATTCCTGTTGAGGTAGGTGAAGATGAACGTATTCATGGTTCAGTAACTACCCAAGACGTTGCCGATGCTTTAGCCGAACGTGATATTGATATCGACAAACGTAAGATTACAATAGATCAGGATATCAAAACGTTAGGTGAATACACCGCAACCATTAGTCTGATTAGTGAGATCAAGGCACAAATTAAGGTTTGGGTGGTTAAAGAATAAAATCACTTTACCGTTTAGTAGAACCAATTGGTAATGAAAAATACTTTACCTATTAAGAAAGTAGTGGGGATCATCGTCATGATGTTATCCCCATTTTTTGTTCAGGGTCAAATGTTAGACCCTGTCTCATATTCTGTTGTTGATGCTCCTGGCCAGGTAAAAGCAGGAGAAGTATTTGAAATCACAGTAGAAGCTTCTATTGATGGAGAGTGGCATCTGTATTCAATTGCCAACGATCCCGACGCCGGTCCTTATCCTACCCAGTTTTCGTCAGCTTCTTCGGATGTAGCGATTGCAGGAGAAGTTCAGGAAAGTGAACCATCTATTGAAATGGATCCCAATTTTAATGCCGAGTTGGGATGGCACACCAAAGAAGCAACCTTTACTATTCCTGTTGCATTACGTAGTAGTGTTTCAGGATCTTCAGAAATTGCATTAGAGGTGTTATATCAAGTTTGTGATGATAAGTCCTGCTTACCGCCGAAGACAAAATCTATTGTACATACTATATCGGTTGAAGGAGTTGCTGAAAACCCCTACAGTGATTTTGAGGCAAATACAGGGGGTGATTCAAAATCAGCACAGGCCAACTCTAATGCTGAGAAACAGGAGTCTTCGGCAGACGAAGGACAGAATCAAGGTCAGATTGATAGGAGTGGATACGGTTCTGGCGGCATTTTCTCTTTTCTTTGGATTGCACTGGCTGCCGGCTTTGCTGCTCTTTTAACACCATGTGTTTTTCCGATGATACCTTTGACTGTTTCTTTCTTCTCCAAACAGAAAGAGGGTAAAGGAACAGCAGCAATTGGACACGCATTTGGCTTTGGTCTGGCTATTGTTATTACCTTTACGATTTTAGGTGCATTGTTAGCCGTTTTTATTGGGGCCTCAGGTGCAAATAAATTTGCAGCCAATCCTTGGGTCAATATCTTTATAGCACTTGTTCTTGTGGTATTTGCCATAAGTTTATTGGGGGCATTCGAATTAAGGCTTCCCCATCAACTTACAAACTGGTTGAATCAAAAGAGTAATGAAAGTTCAGGTTTTATCGGAATCCTTTTCATGGCGCTGACAATAAGTGCGGTCTCATTTTCGTGCACAGCTCCATTTGTAGGAGGTGTACTGGCAGCAACGGCAGGAGGGGAGTGGTTTTATCCCATTATAGGAATGGCCGGCTTCTCAACGGCTTTTGCTAGTCCTTTTGTGTTATTTGCCCTGTTTCCGCGCTGGCTTGAGAGTCTGCCCCAAAGTGGATCATGGATGAATATTGTCAAAGTGTTATTGGGATTTATAGAGTTGGCAGCAGCCATAAAGTTTTTATCTAATGCTGACCTTGTTTGGGAGTGGGGATTAATTTCGCGTCCCTTTGCGATTGCTACATGGATTGCCATATTTCTGATGGCCGGTTTGTATTTATTGGGAACGTATTCTATTAATCACGACACAAAACCGAAACAGATTGGTACTGGCCGCTTAATGTTGGCTATGCCATTTATCTTATTTAGTTTTTATTTAATCCCTGGATTAATGGGGGCATCGCTTGGAATTTGGGACTCATGGCTTCCTCCAAAACAAGCTACAGACGTAAGTGTAGTTCGTTCGCTCGCACAACAAGGGATCGGATCGACTAATTCCGGAGAAGCAGAAAACTGGACAAGTAATTATGATGAGGCTCGGGAAATAGCTCAAAAAGAAAACAAACCTTTGTTTATAGACTTTACAGGCTATACTTGCACAAATTGCCGAGCCATGGAGACTAATGTTTTTCCATTGGCGGAAATTCAAAAACGATTTGCAAAAATGCAGCAAGTGCGTTTATATACTGATGACGGTTCTGAGGGGCCGGCAAATCAAAAGTTCCAATTTGAATTGACTGGAACAGTAGCGTTACCTACTTACGTAATTGTTGATCCTGATAGCGAAAAAATAATGGATCAGCTTGTAGGATACGCCAATAAAGATGAATTCCGTCAATTCTTAGATTCAGGTATTCAACGGTTTGAACAATCCAATGATAATTTTAGGGCAGGAAACCTCTAATTGGAGCATTATTTTACTAAATAGATCTAATTATACTATTTAATTAAAAAATGTAGCTTCCTGTCTTTGACATTTTAGTCAAAATGATCTATCATTTTGCATCTTTACAAGCCCTTATTAACAGATAATAAATAATCTAATCGGAGTAATCGTATGACATCGTCTATAGCTCTCTTTTTCCTTCAAGCAGGAGTAGACCAAGGATTTTTTAATGTTCTCGTAGAAAAATTTAACGAAGGTAATGAGGGTGGGTTCATGTGGCCGGTCCTTGTCGCCCTAATTCTTGGATTGGCTATCTTCTTGGAGCGAATTATTACCTTGAACTTAGCTGATATTGATACACGTAAATTTATTGTTGATGTACAGGAAGCCCTTCAAGAAGGCGGCGTACCAGCAGCCAAAGAACTTTGTGCAGAAACAAGAGGCCCTGTAGCTTCTGTATTCCAAGCTGGATTAATGCGCGTCGATGAAGGTGTTGAAGCAGCAGAAAAAGCCATATCGTCATATGGTTCAATTGAGATGAGTTTCCTTGAGCGGGGACTTGTGTGGCTCTCTCTGTTTATTGCCATTGCACCAATGCTCGGCTTCCTTGGAACGGTTGTAGGTATGATTCAGGCATTCGATGCTATTGAGCAGGCAGGTGACATTTCACCTACTCTTGTAGCTGGTGGTATTAAGGTTGCGCTTCTAACAACTGCTGCAGGTCTGCTTGCAGGTATTATCCTTCAGGTAGGATACAACTATTGTGTATCCAAAATTGATCGACTTATTTCAGAAATGGAAGAAAGCTCAATTACCCTGATCGATTCTATTGTAATGCTTAAAGAAGGTGAACAGATAGTTGATACTTCTGGAGACTCAGAATAACGATCCGGGAAATCAATACTTTCACCCATATTTAATTAGAGTACAAATATTATGATTGTAAATATAGCATTAGGACTAGGATTAGGATTAATTGGACTAGGAGTACTGGGCATGATCGTTTCCGGTATCAGAAGTGTAATGAAGGGTAAGCAGGATATTAAAAAAATCATTACGATGATTGTCCCTTTCGTTGTCTTCGGTATCGCATATGGTATTGCTGGTACAGTAACAGAGGCTGCTATTGGAACCATGTTGTTCATGATGGGAGCTATGGTTCTGCTCATAGCGCTTACCGGTATGCGAACCACATTAAATATATAATTCTTTCAAAACAGCGAAGCGATGTTTGATAATAAAAGAGATCGAGAAGAACCGGAAATAGGTGGTGCCGGAATGGCTGATATAGCCTTCTTGCTGCTTATCTTCTTCTTACTTGTCACAACGATAGATGTTGATACCGGAATCGGGCTTCAACTTCCACCTGCTCCTGAAGAAAATCAGGAGCCCCCACCCATTAAAGAGCGAAACCTTTTGAATATTTTGGTGAACTCTCAGGGTATGGTATTGATGGATGAAGAACCAACCCCGGTAAACCAAGTAAAACAGAAGGTAAAAGCCTTTATCACAAATAGAGGGGAAGATCCTGAATTATCCGATTCACCGGATAAAGCTATTGTATCTATTAAAACGGATAGAGAAACCCCGTATAACGTTTATATTGATATGCTTGATGAGGTAATGGGTGCTTATGCCGAATTACGTAATCAAGCGGCCCAAGCACAATTTGGGAGAAACTATGGACAGTTAGAGGATGATAGCGAGCAGCAACAAGCTATTCAGGATACCTATCCTAAGAAAATTTCAATCGCAGAGCCCAACCAATAAAAGAGCTTAACTTATGGGACATTTTGAAAAAAAGTCTGCAAAGTCGGATCCTACAATTTCGCTTACGGCTATGCCAGACATTATATTTATGTTGCTCATCTTTTTTATGGTGACAACAGTATTGCGCGAAGTTACCTTGCAGGTTCAAGTTGATTATACTCGTGCAGAGAATATTGAGAAGATAGAACAAAAACGACTTGTCAGTTACATCTATGTTGGTCCTGAAAAACTTCAGGGTAACCGAGTAGGTAACACCAAAATTCAGATCGATGATGCTATAATCGATGATGTTGGTGCTGTTCAACAGCTTATGTATGACAAGTTGAAAGAAGAACCTCGTCTTATTGTATCACTACGTGTGCATGATGAAACTGAATTCGGTATTGTAACTGATATTCAGGAAGAACTCAGAGATGCAGGCACCCTTCGCATTAATTATTCTACGAAGCAGGAACAGTAATTTTTACAATTAACTTTTTCTAAAGAAAGGCAAGTACACTTTTGTGTACCTGCCTTTTTTATTTATTTAAATATTATGGACAAAGATTCTTTTCGTTCAATCCAATCCATTGGCCGTACCCAACTTATCGATGAGCTAATGGAACATGCCACTTTTGAAAAACCATCAGTTCTTCAAAGTTCCGGGGATGATACTGCAGTCCTGGAAGATGGAGATAACTACCAATTATTGACTTCCGAAACATTTATGGAGGGAGTCGATTTTGATCTCACCTATTTTCCACTGCACCATCTGGGTTATAAGATTGCTACTGCAGCTGTCAGCGATGTTTATGCTATGAACGGTTCTCCGGAGGTTGTATTAGTAAATCTGGCTGTTCCCAATAAACTTTCAGTGGATATGCTGAAGGAAATCTATAAAGGGATTGAAGCAGCTTCTAAGGATTTTGAATTTCAAATTGTTGGAGGCGATTTAACTGCCTCTCATCAAATTTTGAGTGCAAGTATTAGCTGTTATGGTAAAGTGCCGAAAGAGGTGATTACCTATCGTAAGGGAGCGCAAAAGGATGATGCAATTTGTGTGACCGGTGACTTAGGTGGTGCAATTGCAGGCCTCAGGATCTTAATGAGGGAAAAGGAATATTGGGAGGAGCAGGAGCAACAACAAACTTTTCAACCTAATCTGGATGAATATGAATATGTGGTCAAGCGTCAGCTGGTACCCATTGCCCGTAAAGATGTTGTTGATAAGCTTGATGAACTTAACATTATCCCGACTTCAATGATAGATATCACGCAGGGATTGGTTAGTGAATTGAAGCATTTAGCGAATGCCTCCGAGGTTGGTGCTCATATTTATGGAGCTACTATCCCGATATCATTAAAAACACGTCATGTAGCTGATGAGATGAAAGAAGATGTAGATAAATATGCTCTATATGGAGGGGAAGATTTTGAGTTAATGTTTACTTTGCCAGAAGATGATGTAGAGAAATTAACGGATGAATTTTCTGATTTTGCAGTTATTGGAAAGGTTATTGACCGTGCAGAAGGAGTTAAAATGCAGCAGGCAGAAGGAGATATGATTCTTTTTGATGAACCTGAAGATGAGCAATAACTAAATATTCTATCAAATAACTATCTGGGCCGACCGTTTTATGTGGTCGGCTTTGTTTTTATAATACATTTTTAGCTACTGTTATATATTTAAGCAAGTAAGCAGAGCATTAATATTTGCCGTATATTACTTTATTGTTTGAACGAATAATTACTATTACTACATGTCTGATAATGAAAAACAACCTAAAGGGAAAAAGGGAGACTCGAAAACTCCCTTAAAAGGAACTGAAAGTACTCCAAAGTTCCCTATATGGATATATGTAATTTTATTACTCGTACTACTGGGGATTCAGTTTTACTTCATGAATCCTGATTCAGGAAATAAAATAAAGTATAGCACCTTTCTAGAGTATGTTGAAAAGGGGTATGTAGAAGAAATTACCATTAAAAACGGCGCTTATATAAATGGTGAATACACTGAAAAAGCTGTAGAGGATGGAATTATAAAACCGGTAGCAGAGGATGAAAATGAATGGGCGCTTTCATCTGATCCACAAAGTAACCGATTTACAAGCATTATGCTTGAGGGTGATGACATTCGGCCTATATTAGACGACCATGATGTAGCATATGATGTGCAAATTGAAGAGGATTGGTTCAGTGGAATTCTTATATGGCTGATACCAATTGGACTGGCTATTATTTTTTGGATTTACATTTTCCGTAGAATGAATCCGGGACAACAGGTACTTAGCATTGGTAAAAATAAGGCTTCTCTGTACGATAAGCAGGCTGAAAACCAAGTATCTTTTAAAGATGTTGCAGGCCTTGAAGAAGCAAAAGGAGAAGTGGAAGAGGTTGTTGAGTTTCTCCGAAACCCGCAAAAATTTACTAAACTTGGCGGTACTTTGCCTAAAGGTGTATTACTTGTAGGCCCCCCCGGAACCGGTAAAACCCTATTAGCTAAAGCGACGGCAGGTGAAGCGGATGTACCTTTCTTTAGTTTAAGTGGTTCGGATTTTGTTGAAATGTTTGTAGGGGTTGGGGCGGCTCGTGTCCGAGACCTCTTTAAACAGGCCAAGGAAAAAGCGCCCTGCATCATATTTATTGATGAGATTGATGCTATTGGTCGAAGTCGTGGCAAGGGAATGCAGATGGGATCAAATGACGAGCGTGAGAATACATTGAACCAACTTCTTAGCGAAATGGATGGGTTCAATACTGACAAAGGAGTTATCATATTGGCTGCTACGAATCGTCCGGATGTACTGGATTCCGCACTACTTAGGCCAGGCCGGTTTGATCGGCAGATAGTTATCGATAAACCGGACCTTCGAGGACGTGTTGAGGTGCTTAAAGTACATACGCGAAATCTTAAACTTTCTGATGACATTGACTTAAAACTTCTTGCTTCTCAAACGCCTGGATTTGCTGGAGCAGAGCTTGCCAACCTCTGTAACGAAGCAGCCTTGATGGCAGCAAGACGTGGGAAGGATGCTGTTGAGATGGAAGATTTTCAGGATTCTATTGAGCGGGTTATTGCTGGACTGGAGAAGAAGAATAAGCTTATTAGTCCCAAAGAGCGTGAGATCGTGGCTTATCACGAATCGGGTCATGCCATCGTGGGTTGGTATTTGGAGCATACCGATCCCGTGCTTAAAGTAAGCATTGTGCCACGCGGGTTAGCGGCACTGGGGTATACTTTGCAAACCCCGCTTGAGGACCGGTTTTTAATGACCACCGAAGAGCTAAATGATAAAATTTGCGCCCTCCTCGGCGGACGTATTGCTGAAGAAATAATATTTGGGAGAATTTCAACAGGGGCTCAAAATGATCTTGAACGCATTACCAATATGGCCTTTGCAATGGTTGCTGAGTACGGAATGAGTGAAGAGCTTGGTTATTTGTCATTAAAGGATTCCCAAAATCCAGAAAACAGTTATGGATTTAACAAAAAATACTCGGAGCAAACGGCCCAGAAAATTGATGGTGCTGTTAGGGAAATTATTCGCCAAAACTATGAACGGACTAAATCTTTGTTGGTAGAACACAAGGATAAGCTTGAAAACATGGCAGAAACTCTGCTTGATAAAGAAGTGCTGGATCACAACGATCTAAAAGAATTACTCGGTGATCATCCCGAAGGAAAATACCCGGAAGGTATCTTCAGGAATGAGGTAACGTCCAAAAATGCAAATGGTTTGGATGACAAAAACTTAGAGCAAGATGTAGAACAATCCGCTGAAGAAGACAGTTCCTCATCAGTCTCAAACTAAAGACTACAGTTACCCTTCTTCAATAGAACAATAAATTAACAAGTACGGAAAGTAAAACCTATCTTCATTTACTTAAAACCTACTTGTTAACATTCTCTTAAAACTAGAATAACAGAGGCATAACGGTGTCATAACAGTTATGCAATCTAAGTATGCTATCCTTGATAAAACGAGTTGAGGATATTACTCAAATTAAAATCAGCATACTTAGAATGGGCTTATCTCATCTTATAACGAAACTCCTAAATACCTATTGGGCAGGTCAGATAGAACCCTTTCTGAAACTCATTATGGCCAGAGATAATACTTTGGTAATACTGATTTTAATCAATGCTAATCTCATCATTATAAGTTCTCCATCTCAAATTAATCCGTAATCAAACCTAATCTTATAGATAATAATTATGAAGATACTAAAATATATAGCCGGTCTATTCTTAGTGTTGGCTTTATTTGTTTCATGCGATGACGACAATAACGGAAATGATCCGGGACCCGTCTCAGTTGAAGCCCCTTCAGAACAAACTGTAGTTACAGGGAGCTCAGTTGAACTTTCATTTTCATTTTCCGGCGGTGCTGGTTATGAATCCGCTACCGTTTCAACCAATAATGGTAGTGCTACCATTACTTCTGAGCCTAATGCAGGAGCAACAAGCGGCGATGTAATGGTTGAATATACGCCAAGTAATTCTGGTGCTGGATCGGTTGTAGTAACAATTAATGACTCTGGTGGACAATCCGATGATGCTACGGCGGTTGTCACTGTTAATGAAGAGCAAAAAGAGTTTACTATAACTGAAAACATTACAGAAGATACGACTTGGGAAGATGGTAAAACATATATTCTCGGAGGGCGAATTATTGTAGAGCCTAATGTTACTCTCACTATTGAAGGTGGAGCAGTAGTAAAAGGTGAAGCTGGAAGTGGCTCAAATGCTACTACGCTTCTCGTTGCTCGAGATGCTACATTGAATGCCAATGGTACTGCCCAGGCACCTATTATCTTTACGTCTATAGCAGACGAGATTACTCCTCAAGACATCGATGACGGCAATTTCGGAAGCCCGAACTTAGATGAAACCCAAAACGGTCTGTGGGGCGGTGTGATCGTGCTTGGAAATGCTCCGATTTCTTACAGTGATGATGATGGTAACGACCAAACAGAAGCTCAGATTGAAGGTATTCCAACTTCTGAGACTCTTGCTTTGTACGGTGGTAACGATCCCAGTGATAGCTCTGGTTCGTTAACATATGTAACTATTCGTCACGGTGGAACTAATATTGGACAAGGAAACGAAATAAACGGCCTATCTCTCGGTGGTGTAGGTAATGGTACTACGATCGAGAATATCGAAATTGTTGCCAACCAGGATGACGGTGTTGAATGGTTCGGTGGTACAGTAAATGTAACCAATGTATTGGTTTGGAATAATGGAGACGATGCTCTTGATACCGACCAAGACTGGCAAGGAACAGTAGACAATGTTGTTACAATGAGCCCGGCGGGTTCTTCTATGGAGCTTGACGGTCCTGAAGGGTCATCTGCTACGGTAAGTGGTAATGCACATACGATCATGAATGTTTCTTCATACGTCGAGACCAATGGATCAGAGTTGATAGATGTTGATGATAATACGAATGTTAACATCAGCAATGTGGTCTTCTTTGGCTTAGCTACTGATGACAATGGAAACGCTGACAACATGTTCTCAAGCGATTATTCAGAATATGCTGACAATACTAATGGCTACACAATAACATCAATTGATGCTGTTCTGCCATCTGGTACGGCACTTGCTGACTACTTTCCCCAATCTTTGGTTGATGACGGTGAAGTCGAAGAAGTCGCTGATGCTCAAAGCGGTACAGGAGCTGATACGTCTGTATTCGGTTGGACATGGGCCAGCCAGGCAGGGGCTCTGTCAAATGTTGGACTTTAATTAACAGCAATACATTTCGATTAGGCTTGCCCTCAATTAAGAGGGCAAGTCATTCTTTTAAAAGCACTTCTTAGTAATCGATATATAACTTGTGATCAGTCATATTATGAAATTCGCTAAATACATTTTCTTAGTTTTGATCTTTGCCTTTGCCCATACGGTTTATGGTCAAGGTCAGGAGGGAACCATTCGAGGTAAGGTCATTGATGCCTCAAGCGGAGAACCACTTATTGGAGTTAACGTTTTAATTGTTGGTACATCAGACGGTGCAAGTACCGACGTAGATGGAGCATTTAGCCTGAAAGTGTCCGAAGGTACATACAATCTTCGTCTTTCATACATCTCTTATCAAAACAAAACAATTGAAGGTATAGAGGTGAAGGCCGGAGAGATTACGGTATTAAATGACATCGGGCTTTCAACAGCTACGACCGAAATGGAAGAAGTAGTAGTTACGGCAGGAGCGGTAAGAAACTCTGAGGCGGCTATGTTGACTATGAAGAGAACATCACCCCAGATGCTAGATGGAATTTCGTCCGAAAAATTTGATAAAATAGGGGTATCGGATGCAGCTCAAGCGCTAAAGAAAGTGACGGGGGTATCGGTAGAAGGCGGCAAATATGTATACGTGCGCGGCCTTGGAGATCGATATACCAATACGATGTTGAATTCAGTTGAGATTCCAAGTTTGGATCCAAATCGTAATAGTTTACAGGTTGATATTTTCCCTTCCAATCTGATTGAGAATATGGTGATAAACAAAACAGCTTCTGCAGAATTACCTGCAGATTTTACGGGAGGTATTGTTAATATTGAAACGATTGATTTTCCTGAGCGCCCGATATTTGATATCTCTACAAGTTTCACTTATAACCCCCAGATGCACTTCAATAGTAACTATTTGACATATGAGGGAAGTGATACTGATTTTCTGGGTTTTGATAATGGGACGCGAGAATTACCGAATGAAGCAAGAGGGGAGAACATCCCATCACCTCTGAGCGGAACATCAGATAATAACGTACATGAATTTGTTAACAGTTTTAATCCAACGCTTGGTCCAAAACAGCAAACGAATAACATGGATTACAGCCTTGGACTTACCCTGGGAGATCAATACAAGGTAGGGGATGATAACACGCTCGGATATATTTTATCCGGTAAATATAGTAACAATACTAAGTACTATAACGATTACAAATATGGGGAATGGCAAAACGCCTTGAATGCAGAGAACCTTGATTTAGTCCGCTCTACTACCCAAAACGGTACGGTAGCAGAAAACAATGTGTTTTTAGGTGGACTAGCCGGAGTAGCCTATAAAGCCGGGCAATCAAAGTTCAAGCTTACCGGTATGCATTTACAAAACGGCGAAAGCAGGTCTGCTAATTTCTTGGTTGACAACAGTGAAAGTGCTCCGGGACAGTCAGGTTATATTGGTGAATCTTATAATTTGGAATACAGTGAACGCAGTATTACAAACTTTTTGCTGAATGGTACGCACTATTTTGATAATGCAAATTGGGAAATAGATTGGAGACTTTCTCCCACTTTTTCAACTATGAATGATCCCGATTTGAGAAAAACAACGTATACAATTAAACCCAATGGCGACTATACATTTAATGCAGGAGCCGGAGGGTTTCCAAGTAGAACCTGGCGCTACATGGATGAGGTTAATTTGGTAGGTCGGGTTAATATTTCCGGTGATTATGAACTGTTTGGTAATCCCGCCATAGTAAAATTTGGAGGAAGCCATGTGTATAAAGAGCGTGATTATGAGATTTTATCATATACGGCTTCTTTCTTTGGCAATCAGTTTGATTGGCAGGGGGATCCTTCGGAGATCCTGATAGATGATCATATATATGGTAATGGAAATGGAGGCACGATCTATTATCAATCAGGAAATCCGGATCCCAATCCGAATGCCTATAATTCCAATTCCTCAAATACGGCCGTTTATGTATCCAATCAGTTTAGTCTGATTCAAAATGTAAAAACAACTATTGGTCTGAGGGTCGAAAATTATGTATTGCGCCACACGGGCCGAGATATTTCATACGCACAGGGGGATACAGAAGCAGGAATAAATTTTGACGATGAAAAAGTACTTGATGCTCTTGACTTCTTCCCTTCTGCAAATGTGATTTATAATGTCACAGATCGCATGAATGTGAGGTTCTCGTATTCAAAAACCATTGCACGCCCTTCATTTAAAGAGATGTCATTTGCTCAGATATTAGATCCCATATCAAACCGGATATTTAATGGGGGATTATACCCAATAGGCAGTTGGGACGGTAATTTGCATGAGACCCGAATAAATAATTTTGATCTTCGCTTTGAATCCTTTTTAAGCGGCAATCAGTTGATATCAGTTAGTGGGTTTTATAAAACATTTGACGATCCTATTGAACTTGTCAGACTTCGAGCTTCTGCTACCTCCAGTGAGTTTCAGCCACGAAATGTTGGAAATGGGGAAGTATACGGGGCTGAATTTGAGTTCCGGAAGTCATTCAATTTCCTATCGGAGTCGTTAACCAATTTTGGGTTTAGCACGAATGTTACGGTTGTGAAATCCTTAATTGATATGACTGATGAGGAATACAATGCCCGCAAGAACAGGGAAAAAGAAGGACAAAATATTGATGACCAGCGACAAATGGCGGGCCAGGCTCCCTACATAATCAATGCAGGTCTTACCTATGATAATACTGATCTAAATATGGATGCCGGACTATTCTATAATCTAAAAGGAGAAACACTGGTATTGGTAGGAGGGGGAACATATCCTGATGTTTATTCCGAACACTTCCATAACCTCAAGTTCAATTTGAATAAAGCTTTTGGTCCTAGAAACCAATATTCACTGAGTGTAAATGTTTCTAATATCCTGAATGATCGAAGAGAAGAATTTTATGACGGATATAACACGGCTGACAAAATATATGAGGCCTATAGTCCTGCGAGAACTTACAGTGTAGGTTTCAAATATTCTTTCTGATACTTTTTGAATATCTCACATGCTAAATGTGAGGTGTGCTGATCACAGGGAGGTGCCGTTGATTCGGGGCCTCCTTTTTATTTTTGAAGCATAATTATCTTTGACAAACTGGAGCAATAAATGTACCTTTTATCGTAAAATTACGATAATCGATAAAAGGATATGGCCATTACCAAAGCAAAACTTTTTAATACTACTCAAAAACGGGCCGCTGAACTTATGAAGGCGCTCGGACATCCTGCACGCATTGCAATTATTGAACTGCTTGCAGAGCGTGACACCTGCATTTGTGGGGATATTACCGAGGAACTTCCTCTGGCTCAGTCAACCGTTTCTCAACATTTGAAAGCCCTCAAGAAAGCAGGGATCATTAAAGGAGAAATTGATGGCGTGCGTACTTGCTACTGTCTCGATGAAGAAGGAATAGAGGAAATGGAGACACTTTTGACACCACTTTTAACAAATATTACAACTGTAATTAAAGACAACTGCTGCTGATATGAGTAACAATGAGAAAACTGCGGAAGAACTGAAACAAACAGTAAAAGAAAAATATAGCCAAATTAGTGAACAGCCACTGGATTTTAATGCTAGCTCGTGTTGCGGAGCGGGTGAAAATTCAGATGAAGTGTATAATATAATGACTGACGATTACAGTGAGGTTGAAGGCTATAATCCCGATGCCGATCTGGGCCTTGGATGCGGGTTACCCACGCAATTCGCCAAAATAAAAGAAGGGGACACGGTTATTGATCTGGGATCAGGAGCTGGAAATGATTGCTTTGTTGCCCGACATGAAACGGGAGAGAAGGGTAAGGTAATAGGTATCGATTTTGCCGAGCCAATGATCGCAAAAGCTCGCAAAAATGCTGATAAGCTGGAATATAATAATGTAGAGTTTCGATATGGGGATATTGAAGATATGCCGGTATCCGATAATATCGCAGATGTGATTGTCAGTAATTGCGTGCTGAATTTAGTGCCGGATAAATCCAAAGTCTTTTCCCAGATTTTCCGGACACTTAAACCCGGTGGACATTTTAGTATCTCGGATATTGTTTTGGTTGGGGATCTCCCCGAAGCGCTTCGTGAAGATGCTGAAATGTATGCGGGATGTGTAGCTGGAGCTATCCAAAAAGAGGAATACATAGGTCACATCAAAGAGTTGGGATTTAAGAATATTACTATTCAAAAAGAAAAGACAATCACTATTCCTGACGATATTTTGAGCAAATACTTATCTGAAGATGAGATCGAAGAGTTCAAAAATGGTGATACGGGTATTTATAGCATTACAGTATTTGCTCAAAAAGCAGGAGAAGAAGGAGAAGATCAAAATACACCTGAGAAAATAGAAATGATCGAAAAGCAATCCTCTACCCAATCTTGTACTCCGGGCTCAGGATGTTGCTAAATATCTTAAAGTTTCTGGGTTCTTTCTAACATTTCTAAATTTACACATTAATGAATTCTTCTTTACAGGGGTACATCAACAGCCTAAAAAAAGAGGTTGACGAAATTCCCAAAAACCGCAAGGAAAAGCTCTGGGAGATATCAGATTCCATTTGGACGAAGTTAAGAAACGGGGATCCCGCTAAATTGACTTTTATTTGTACCCATAATAGCAGGCGAAGTCACCTGTGTCAAATATGGGCCGCTACCTTGGCTGTCCATTTTGGCTTGGATGGTATTGAAACCTATTCGGGCGGAACCGAAGTGACGGCTTTTAATCCCCGAGCAGTTGAGGCAATCAGACGTGCCGGCTTTACTGTAGAAGAGCAGGATGGAGAGAATCCCCACTATAAGGTCTTTTATGACGAGCAAGAAGAGCCATTGGTTTGTTATTCAAAAACGTTTGATGACGAGGCTAATCCCACCAAGGATTTTGTGGCGGTCATGACCTGTACGGATGCTGATCAAAATTGTCCGGTTGTACCCGGGACCGAGTTTAGAATTACGATACCTTACGATGACCCCAAACAAGCGGACGATACTTCATATGAGGCACAAACCTACGACGAGCGATGTCGACAAATCGCCACTGAGATGTACTATATGCTTTCCCAATTGAACTGATTAAATCAATAATCAAAATTAAATTTCATCTATAATCTCTGCTATGCCTATGTCTGCACCAACGAAGAAAATGAATTTCCTTGATCGCTATTTAACGCTTTGGATTTTTGTTGCCATGGGCATAGGTGTGGCAATAGGTTATTTTATTCCATCTACACCTGATTTTATTAATTCATTCAGCAGCGGATCTACCAATATTCCTATTGCTATTGGGCTCATTTTGATGATGTATCCACCCTTGGCCAAAGTGGATTATAAACTGCTTCCAAAGGTGTTTAAGGATGTTAAAGTGCTCAGTATCTCGCTGGTGCTTAACTGGATTATCGGTCCGGTACTGATGTTTGCCCTGGCCATTATATTTCTACACGATTATCCCGAATACATGGTGGGGCTTATTTTGATTGGATTAGCGCGCTGTATTGCTATGGTGCTTGTGTGGAATGACTTAGCTGACGGCAGCAGTGAGTATGGGGCCGGACTGGTAGCACTCAACAGTGTTTTTCAGGTGTTTGCATACAGTTTTTACGCATGGATATTCATCACCAAGCTACCGCCGCTACTCGGTTTTGAGGGAGCCATTGTCGATATCTCGATTTATACCGTAGCTGAGAGTGTGGCCATCTATTTGGGCATTCCATTTTTGGCCGGGATGCTCAGTCGCTTTGGGCTGGTCCGTCTAAAAAGCAAGGAATGGTACGAGGAAAAGTTCTTACCAGCGATTTCACCAATGACGCTCATTGCTCTATTGTTTACCATTGTCGTAATGTTCAGCCTCAAGGGAGAACTCATCGTTCAAATCCCGTTGGATGTAGCTCGTATTGCGGTACCACTGTTGATCTATTTTGTAGTGATGTTTTTCATTGGTTTTGCCGTAAGCAAAATGATGGGAGCTGAATACGATAAGAATGCCTCCATTTCATTTACAGCTGCCGGTAACAATTTTGAGCTGGCTATTGCTGTTGCTATTGCGGTATTTGGTTTAAATAGTGGACAGGCTTTTGCAGGAGTTGTGGGGCCGCTAATTGAGGTTCCGGCGCTGATTGGACTTGTAAATGTGGCATTCTGGCTCAAAGATAAATATTATCAAAAATCACCTGTACCTAATTTACCGAAGGGTCAGTAATCCAGAAATCGTTATCGATAATGTCATTTTAACTAATATTTGATATAAATCACCATAGCTGATAACTTTGTTTGATGTTTTTAAAGTGGGAACCCTGCAAATTCTAGAATCGTTAATAAGGGTCAATATAAAATGATAAAAACAGTGAATTTTGATTTTTGTAACCCGACGATCACATTTTAATGCCGCCCATCGGTTGCACAATGCCGAAAAATCAGACGAATGGAACAAAAAAACATTTGGCAAATGCAACCATGAAAACTGGCACGGACATAACTATGTCCTAAAAGTAACCGTTGCCGGTAAACAACATGAAGAAACCGGATATGTAATCGATTTATCTGATTTAAAACAGATTATTGAAAATCGGATAGTTGAAAAGTGTGATCACAAGAATCTAAATCTTGATGTTCCATTTTTGGAGGGGATTATGCCTTCAACAGAAAATTTAGTTGAGGCTTTCTTTGAACAACTGGAAAAACCTATTCGTGAAGCAACGGATCAGCGAGGGTTTTTATATGAGGTTGAGTTAGAGGAAACCGAACGAAATTCTGCTAAATATTGTCCGTATCTTTTAGAAAAAGATACTCCCGCGATCAAGTAATTTAACAACTGTAGCTTAAACGAATGATTTCTACAAAATTGAAGCGACACTACGATCCTACATTTACCGTTTCTGACGACTATAAAGCAAGTTTACCCGATTTGCAAAATGGACCTGCTTCGTTAATTGAAGGAGCAGATGTACCAATACAGCAAGTGGGTATATCAGACTTCAAACTACCGCTAAAATATCCGCGTCCCGATGGTGAATTGCTTACGCTGGAAACATCAGTGGATGGCTATGTGGGATTGGAAGCTGGGAAGAAGGGAATCAATATGAGTCGCATTATGCGATCATTTTATGATTTCGAAGATGATGTTTTTCATCCCGATAAACTGGAAGAAGTATTGGAGACCTACCGGGAGGAACTGGATTCAAAATCGGCATATCTGCGACTCTCATTTAACTACCCGATCAAGCAGGAAAGCTTGCGATCAGGGTTAGAAGGTTTTCAATACTATACGGTAGCGATCGAAGGTACCATGGATGCTGACGGTCATTTTCGGAAGTTTATGCATCTCGATTTTGAATATAGCAGTGCTTGTCCATGCTCATATGAATTGTCTGAGCATGCCCGTGAAACACGGGAAGTCGCAAGTATCCCACACAGTCAGCGCAGTATTGCGAATCTTACTGTGGAATTGAACGAAGAAATATTTATTGAGGAATTAGTAAGCCATTGCCAGGAAGCGCTTATGACGGAAACGCAGGTTATGGTTAAAAGAGAAGATGAGCAGGCATTTGCGGAAATGAATGGCGCTTTTCAAAAATTCGTGGAAGATGCGGCTCGGTTGCTTTATGAGCAGTTAAATGAGGAAGAGCGTATTCATGATTTTGTGATTCGATGTGTACATATGGAAAGTCTACACAGTCATGATGCCGTAAGCCGTATTTGTAAAGGCATTAGAAACGGCCTGCGATAGAGAACTTAGACTTATTAAAAGACAAAAGCCCTGAACGTTGGTCAACGTTCAGGGCTTTTTTAATGAATTATATTCCCAAAGGAATGAATTATTTTTGCTGCAACTGAATTGAGGAAGAGTCGGTTTCCAGGTAAAAACGCATATTTTGTGATCCGAAGTGAATCGTAAAATATCCTTCCTCCAGAATATTGTTACCGCTGAAATCGGGATATCCCAAATGCTTCTTGGGATCAATTTCAAATGTAACTTTTTGTTGCTCTCCGGGATCCAATTGCAAACGGTCGAAGTGCTTTAATTCTTTAACCGGTCTGGTAATTCGTCCTACCTCATCGGTGATGTACCAAAGCACTGTTTCCGTGCCAACACGATCTCCGGTATTCGTTACTGTTGCTGTAGCCGTTATCTTTTGATCGTCGGTTAGCGTGGTATCGCTAAGCGATAAATTATCATATGAGTAGTCAGTGTAGCTCAGGCCATGACCAAAATTCCAAAGAGCAGTTGTCTTGTTGGCTTGTTCGATATTATTTGCGATATCAGCATCGAAATAATATACGGCACTTGATTTGTGATTATACGGTGCAAAGTGACCTACAAATTGTGGATAGGAGAAGGGAAGTTTGCCACTGGGATTGTAATCACCGCTCAATACATCAGCAATAGCTTCGGCCCCTTCAAAACCTGGCAGTCCGGCCCAAACGATTGCATTGGTTTCATCCACAATATCGGTAATAACACGGGGACGTCCTTCAACTAATACAAGGGCAGAGGGTTTGTCAGACTGATTGACAATTCTAATTAGATCCAGCTGATCTTCTGGAAGTTTGAGGTTGGTAATATTACCCACAAACTCCGTGTAAGGCTCTTCTCCGGCTGCAATAATAACCGCATCGGAATTAGTTAAGGCTTCATTAAAGTGAGATCGTTGGTCTGAATTCTTTGGACCAATAGAATCGATGCTTACTACCTCGGCATTAGAGAACTTATCTGCAATAGCCTCACTTATCGTTTTCATTGATTCGGGATAGCGTTCTTCGTCAGCGCCCTGCCATGCTAATGTCCATCCACCGGAAAGATTCTTTTTACTGTTAGCCGTTGGACCAACAACCAGAATTTGTTCTAAATCTTTTGAAAAGGGGAGGGTATTGTCAGCATTTTTGAGTAGAACCATTGACTCCCGGGCGGCCTGAAGCGCTTTTTCCTTGTGAGATTCACTTCCGATGTTGTCCAATCCTTTGCCGGACGGATAGGGATGTTCAAATAATCCTAACTCAAATTTGAGCTTGAGAATACGGCTTACGGATTCATTAATGCGTTCCTCACTGATGCGTCCCTTTTCAACCAACCTTAACAGGCTTTCATTAAATTCCAATGACTGTGGAGTCATGCTCATATCAATTCCTGCTTCAACAGCTTGATAGGTGGCCTCATCATAATTTTCAGCTGTTTTATGATAGTCAACGAGTTTGCCGATATCTGCCCAATCAGTTACCGCAACACCTTCAAATCCCATTTCATCTCGAAGTAAATCAGTAAGCAGTTCTTTGGAACTGTGAACCGGTATCCCATTAATTTCAGCACTATTAATCATCACCGTTTTAACTCCTGCATCAAAGGCAGCTTGAAAGGACGGACGATGAAATTCGTAGATTGTTTGCATTGATAAATCTACGGGGGTACGATCCCAGCCAGATCGTGGAACTGAGTATCCCAAGAAATGCTTTGCTGTTGCAGCAAGGCGGTAGGGTATTATATCGTGTTTTTGTTGATATCCATCTACGTAAGCTGTTCCAAGCTTGGAAGCCAGGTAAGGATCCTCACCAAAGGTTTCATATTGTCTGGCCCAATATGGATTTTGCCCGAGGTCTAATACAGGCGCGAAATTCCAGGTATGTCCCAGTGGAGCAGATTCAAGAGCCGTGATACGACCGTTTTGGTATGAATTTTCAGCATTAAAAGTGGCTCCAATATTTATGTTATGTGGAAAAATAGTACTGTTTTGCACATAACTGGCTCCGTGAATATGGTCAATACCATAAATGATTGGGATACCCAATCTTGTTTCTTCCACCGCAATTTCTTGAAGTTCCCGAGTATACTCAATCCATTGTTCCGGTGGCACAGCCTCACCATTTAGGAATGAACCAATATGATGATTAGTCAATAACTTTTTAGCTTTTTGTGGATCTAATTTAACATTACGCTGAACTCCCGTCTCGTTTATGAGCGTGATGTTAAGCTGAGTCATCTGACCAACTTTCTCTTCAATCGTCATGCGGCTGAGAAGATCATCTACGCGTTCATCGATAGGACTTTCAGGATCTAAATACGTTTGTCCTGAGGCGTTGTTAAAACTTCCCAAAACTATTAACAAGCTAAAAAAAGAGGCGATCAGAAGAGAAATCCCCTTTTTGGGTCGGTGTAAAAAAAGAAATGATTGAGAATTCATAGTCGTCGTATTCTGAAATTTAAAATTATATAAAAGATACTTCCGGCTTTTGTTTGCAGCAGAAGCAATTGAAATTTCAGAACGACGGAACACCTTGAAGCTACTGCAAGATTTTGCAACTATCAAGAGCAAGTATAAAACTTGCATAATTCTACAGCTCTTATATGTTTTTAAACACTTTTCTGAGAAGAATTGATAAACTTTTTGTTCAGTTCACACCTAAGATAAATAACATGGAATATTACGAATGCTTTTTCAGGAAAATGATTGGTGGAGTATTCGAATGAATTAAATTATCGGTTAATTAAGAGTTTTTAGTCTTAATATTTGTATTTTGTCAATCGCAAAACATCGAATGTGATCTGTATAGCTTAATGAGTGCTAACCAGTTTGAATACCATAATTTAAACCCGCAGGAGCTTTGGATAAAGCTTTGTGAAGGAGATATTAAAGCACTGACAGCGCTGTTTAATAATAATTTCGACTCTCTCTATAACTATGGCTATCGTATAGTTTCGAATACTGATCTGGTTCGAGATTCAATTCAAGAAGTTTTTTATAACCTTTGGAAGTACCGAAAAAATTTGAATCAACCCGATTCTGTTGAGGCCTATCTATTCATTTCTCTTCGGCGTCAACTCCTTCGAAAAAAGGAAAACATAAAACGAAGAGAGGATGTTAATAAAAAATATTTTTCAGAAGAGTTTGATGCACTACTCAATTATCAGGTTTGGCAAGAAGCGTTGGACCTGGAAAAAGAAAAAAAAGAAGACTTAAAAGAGGCGATTGCAGATCTTACTCCACGTCAGCGTGAAGTGATTTACCTGAAATATTTTGAAGGCCTATCTACAGATGAGCTTGCTGAAATTCTGCAGATACGCGCACAAAGCATTTACAATCTGGTACATGATGCTTTGGAGAATTTGCGAATTTTTCTGGATGATTAACCTTAATTGACTTATTATTTCCTGCTAAGTCAATGCCTGCCAGTACTTTATGCTGATTATGAGT
>P_1C_Sed_2_UnCtyDRAFT_1000035_pt1 | contig 35126 bp, 26 predicted proteins | sample Pon1CUnioCityCA_4_FD_10229 | JGI IMG/M metagenome (IMG submission 10229) | reverse complement strand
TCTGATTTGTTAAGATTAATAGTGTTATCGTAGCTTTTTTCGGTAGCTATTATATTAACTTTAGATTAATAGCCATCGTTCTGTATACCATATTCTGTTTGAAACAATGAAATTTAATGGATGTACTTATAAGTGGATAAAAAAAATAAAACAGAATGTAACTGCGGTTTTGGGTATAATAACTGAAATGAGTACACTAGTTATTGGTTATTGATTTCGACTGCAGTAATCAATAAGGCGGCTGATAAACTCACGCTGTGCAGGGTTGATTTTCTTGCGTGCTTCAAAAGGTCCTAAATATTCGATTCGATCAATCTCCGGGAATAGTTCAGTTTTGCCGGAATTGGGTGGCCATTCCATCTCGAAGTCATTGGGAGCGAAGATGAAGTCATCGGGAATTTGATATTCCACTGCCCAACAGTAAACGGTTTTGCCGCCTTTCTGTTTGACCGAATTCAGGTCAATAAATTCTCCTTCCGGAGTAAAACCGAGCTCTTCATGGAACTCCCGTTTGGCTGCATCCAGCAGATCTTCACCGTCTTCCACTTCTCCCTTTGGAATTGACCATGCTCCTTCGTCTTTATCCCACCAATAGGGTCCTCCCGGATGAGCTAAAAGTACTTCCAGGCTGGGTTTACGATTGAAGAGTAGTATACCGGCACTTAAATTTGACACTTCTTACAATAGTTGTTTCAAAATTTCTAGGTTACATTCTGTTCCAGGCCCAGTTCGGTATCAGTTTTGCGAACCATCCTACCAGTCGCCATCGTTTGGTGATATATGCTTCATTTTTTTTGCGTTCAATGGCCTCGGCTATCTGTGTTGCGGCCTTATCTGTCTCTTGAACCCAGAACATGCCTTTTTTGTCCTCGGTCATCTCGGACTCTACAAAGCCCGGCAAAATAGTTGAGACGGAAATATCTGCATCTGAGTGGTTCGCTTTTTGACGATAGCCCTGCAAGTAGGTATTCATGAATGATTTGGAAGCGTTATATGGGATGTTCAATCCCCAGCCAAACAGTGAGGCTACCGATGATATTCCCACGATGTGACCGTGACCCTGTTCCTCAAATAAATTGAAGCTGTAGCTGGTCAGATTAGCAAAACCGCGAACGTTGACATCGATTACGTGTAGGTCAGCCTGACGCCCTACCGACTCTTTTTGATAGTTTGAAACCCCGGCATTGAGCACAATGATATCCACCCCGCCCATTTCTTTTTTAAGTTGATCAAGTTGGGTAATAGCATCTTCTAATTTCACCACATCCATGAATTGCGTATGAATGTGGGTTTCGAGCTGCTGTTCTAACTCTTGCAGTCGTTCGAGTCGGCGTCCCGTGGCTCCAACCGAATATCCACGGTTGTGCATTTCTACCGCCAGCGATCGGCCGATACCGGACGTAGCTCCAATGATCACAACTTTTTTCTTCATGCTAATGAGCTAATGGTTTCTCGAAATTGATGAGTAGCCAGATTAATCCANTCGGGGTGTTCTTCTTCTCGGAATAACGACGGATGGATGATTTCGGCCAGTATGCGAGCTGAATCTACAAGGCGAGGGCCCGGCCTATTGAAATAATGATCCCCGTCAGCAATATATATTTGTTTGTTTTGTACAGCGCGGAGTTTACTCCAGCCATTACGAGAAGTAAGCGTTGAAATTTCCGAAAGGGTCTGTTGAATAGAATAGCCGCAGGGAATGATTGTGATAATGTCAGGATTGATTTGCTGAACGGTATTCCATGATATCTCAGGAGAATGATCCCCCGCCTTAGCGCCCACAGGAATACCGCCTGCAACTTGTACCAGCTCGGGAATCCAGTTTCCGGCCGTCATTAATGGGTCCATCCATTCAATAGAAAGTACCTTGGGCGCTGTAAGTTCAATTGCTTTTTGTTGGATTGCCTGCAGTTCTGATTTCATATGAGCAGTAAGTTCATCGGCCGCTGCTTGCGCATCAATGGCATCGGCTATTGTTCGTATCGACTGCACCCAGCTCGACAAATCAGTTGGAGATACCGAAATAACTTCTACATCACCGTCCAAAGTGGATTGCACAGCTTCTTGCACTTCATCAAACGAAGCTGCACATACTTCGCAGTGATCCTGAGTTAAAATGATTTCCGGCTTTAAGGCTTTTAGTTTTTCGGCATCCACACGATACACTGAAAGTCCTTCCTGAAGTAATGCTTTGACCCGTTGATCAATCTCATAACTGTTACCTTCCGTCTTAAATTTTGGTTCGGTACAGGAGGGCAGGGTATCAATGCCTCTTGGAAAGTTACACTCGTGAGAACAACCTACGAGATCCTCCATTTTGCCAAGAGCTGCAACGATTTCGGTAGTGCTGGGCAGTAGAGAAACTATTCGCATACATATTGGCTTCTAAAGTGAGAAAATCGGTGGCTTAAATAAGTACAAGGAATTTTTGAACTTCCAAAAAGGTTAATTGTCCGAATGCTGAAAATAACGAGCTTTTTGTGTTGAACGATTGATAAAAAAAGTCCTATATTCAATAATTATATTCATAAGATAAGCTTATCGGTTGAGAAAACTTAAAAAGACATATCGTTTAGCAGCAGTTTTTACGCTTTTGCTGCTTTTGGGTAACATGTTGTTACCTGCAGGAGCAGCGGCGATGAATTTGCACTGTGATACAAATGGTCATGCCAATGCTATGCATGAATGTTGTGATCAGTCAGAGATGGCCAATCACGAGGAGACTGCTAATGCTGATAATTGTTTGGTATTGTCTTTTTGTGAGCAGGTTGTCGACAGTGAACAGTCTAATGTACCGGCTGTTTTACATCATACAAAAGTTATTCTTGCTGCAAACTTAACTGATAAGTTGGATACTCTTTTGCCGGATAACGAGGATCCTGAAATTTTCAGGAATCAATCGGTCCAGCAACAATACGCTGCCCCTATCTTTTTATTAAACAGCGTTTTTCTGAATTAGTCGTTAATCTTTTCTCTTTAGCCTCCAACTGATGGGGCTCATCAATGCAAGAAGCATTACAGGATTGTTATAGCTATATCTTATTCTGTGCTGCTTTCCTCATTACTCAACACAAGACTTACGACTAACCCATGCTCGACAAAACCATACGTTTCTTTCTTGAAAATAAATTAATCGCCGTTCTATTGCTGCTGGGAATGGTTATTTGGGGTATTGCCGTGGCTCCTTTTTCCTGGGATATCGATATGCTNCCCCAAGATCCCGTAGCTGTAGATGCTATCCCAAACCTGGGACAAAATCAGCAAATTGTCTATACCTCCTGGCCCGGTCGTTCGCCTCAGGATGTGGAAGATCAAATCACTTATCCGCTTACAACACAGCTGTTGACGGTGCCCGGGGTTAAAACGGTACGGAGCAGCTCCATGATGGGGACTTCCAGCATCTACGTCATTTTTGAAGAAGATGTCGATTTTTACTGGAGCCGATCACGCATCCTCGAAAAACTAAATTCTCTGCCATCTGGAACGCTACCACAGGGTGTGCAACCATCGCTGGGTCCCGATGCCACAGGGCTGGGACAGATTTTCTGGTATACGCTTGAGGGACGAGATAGTGAGGGCAATGCCACCGGCGGATGGGATTTGCAGGAGCTGCGAAGCATCCAGGATTTCTATGTGGGATACGGATTGTCTGCCGTTGAGGGTGTTGCGGAAGTGGCTCCCATCGGCGGTTATGTCAGCGAATACCAGGTAGATGTAGACCCTGAAAAGATGCAGGAGTACGGGATTGCTATGTCGGAGGTATTCAAAGCGGTGAAAGAAAGCAATGCCGAGGTCGGAGCACGAACGATTGAGATGAATAACGTGGAGTACTTGGTGCGGGGACTGGGATATATAGAAAACATAGAAGACCTCGAACAGGCGGTGGTAAAAGTGATCGATAATATTCCTGTTCGGATCAGCGAAATTGCGAATGTCAGTCGCGGACCTTCGCTGCGGCGCGGAGCCCTTGACAAGGGCGGAGCTGAAGTCGTTGGTGCCGTTGTTACNGCTCGAGAAGGTGCCAACCCCATGCAGGTAATCGAAAATGTGAAAGCAAAGATCAAGGAAATTGAGCCGGGACTCCCTTCCAAAACACTGGATGACGGCACGGAATCAAAAGTTTCGATCGTGCCGTTTTATGATCGCAGTACGCTCATCCAGGAAACGCTTGGTACGCTCGAAGAAGCACTTTCGCTGGAGGTACTGATTACCATTATTGTGATTGTAGTGATGGTGCTCAATCTACGGACGTCCATCCTCATTTCGGGGATGCTTCCTGTCGCCGTACTTATGACTTTTATCGCTATGAAGTTGGCCGGGGTGGATGCGAATATTGTATCGCTCTCGGGAATCGCTATTGCCATTGGCACCATTGTGGACATGGGAATTGTACTTTCGGAAAATATGCTGCAGCATATGGATCGGGCCGACCCGGAAGAGTCGTTGCTCGAGGTTATTTATCGGGCATCCAGTGAAGTTGCGCATGCTATTATTACAGCTATCACCATGACGATCGTCAGCTTTCTCCCCGTCTTTACGATGGTGGCCGCCGAAGGGAAACTGTTTCGACCTTTGGCCTTTACCAAAACTTTTGCGCTGGTGGCGGCAATCATAATTGTGATTACGCTTATTCCTCCATTTGCTCACTGGTTTTTCTCGATTAAAATTAAAAAGCGTCCATTGAAAATAGCTTGGAATGCGTTTTTGGTAATTGGCGGACTGTTTGTGGCTGTGAATATAATGACTTGGGCCGGGGTTGTTCTTATTGGGTTTGGTTTGATCAACGGTACGGCTCTGTTTGTTCGGGATGATCGATATCAACAGTGGTTGCCTACCTTGAATATGAGTTTGATTGTAGTAGGGGTTGCGTGGTTGTTAACGAGTGAATGGCTTCCACTTGGACCGGGTGTTTCATTTTCCGGTAACTTTATTACAGTAGTACTGCTACTTACCGTTATTATGGGCAGCTTCTGGTTGGTAATCTATTTTTACCGTCCTATTCTGGATTGGTGCCTGACCAATAAAAAACTCTTTCTCTCGATCCCGACATCGGTTGTCGTATTGTCTATGGTTATCTGGCTTGGATTTTCGGGGGTATTCGGTTTTATCTCCAGTGGATTTAACTCAGTTGGTCTCGATATTGAAGAAACGTCAGCATGGCAGGCGGCAGAATCTACATTTCCGGGATTGGGTGAAGAGTTCATGCCGCCGCTGGACGAAGGTTCCTTTCTGTTGATGCCGACGACGATGCCTCATGCCGGCATTGAAGAAGCCAAGGATGTAATGCAGAAGCTGGATATGCGTGTTTCTTCGATCCCCGAGGTGAAAACGGTCGTAGGCAAGATGGGACGTACTGAATCCGCCTTGGACCCGGCTCCCATCTCGATGTTTGAGAACATTATCACCTATAAAACGGAGTATAAAACCGATGAAAGTGGGCATCGCATTAGATTCCGTACGGATTCCCAAGGTAACTTTGTCCGCGACGATAACGGTGAACTTATTCCCTATTCCGAGGGACAGTATTACCGGCAGTGGCGCGATCATATTCAATCGCCGGATGATATCTGGGATGAAATTATAAAAGCTGCTGATATTCCGGGTACAACCTCGGCGCCTAAGCTGCAGCCTATTCAAACGCGACAGATTATGTTGCAGTCGGGCATGCGTGCACCGATGGGGATTAAGGTAAAGGGACCGAATTTGCAAACCATAGAAGATTTTGGATTACGCTTGGAGGAGCAGCTTAAGCAGGTTCCGGGCATCAAGCCGTCGTCGGTGTTTGCGGATCGCATTGTGGGTAAACCGTACTTGGAAATCGATGTCAAAAGAGAAAAGATAGCTCGCTATGGTTTGTCGATGCAGGATGTGCAGCATTATTTGGAAGTGGCGCTGGGTGGAATTCAGCTAACGACCACAGTAGAGGGACGAGAGCGGTATCCGGTACGGGTGCGCTATGCCCGCGAGCAACGTGCCGATCCGGAGAAGATTAAGCGGATGTTGGTACCAACGGCCACGGGGTCACAGGTGCCGCTGGGACAACTGGCGGAAATACGCTATCGGCAGGGTCCCCAAGCAATCAAAAGTGAGGATACCTTTTTGGTTGGGTATGTGATTTTTGACAGCATTGATTCGGTAGCAGAGGTCGATGCCGTTGAGAATGCACAAAATTATCTCAATGAACAGATCGAGGTCGGAAATCTAACCATTCCGCCGGGCATCAGCTACGAGTTTGCCGGCAATTACGAAAATCAGGTGCGGGCTTCCAAGCGACTTGCTGTTATTCTGCCTATAGCCCTGCTGCTTATTTTCCTGATTATCTACTTTCAGTTTAAGTCGGTGCCGACCTCCATGATGATATTCAGCAGTATTTTTGTCGCTTGGGCCGGTGGATTTATTCTGGTCTGGCTGTATGGGCAGAGTTGGTTTATGGACTTCAACATGTTTGGGGCTAATATGCGGGAGTTGTTCCAGATGGGAACCGTAAACCTGAGTATTGCCGTGTGGGTTGGGTTTATCGCCCTCTTTGGTATTGCCGCCGAGGGAGGAGTGGTTATGGCTACCTATCTGGATCAGGTGTTTGACCGCGATAATCCCGGAACATTGCAAGAGATTAAATCTGCCGTGGAAGAAGCGGCCGGCCGACGTATTCGCCCAACTATGATGACCACAGCCACAACTATATTGGCACTGATCCCTGTACTTACCTCCACTGGACGAGGTGCCGATATCATGGTGCCAATGGCAATCCCCAGTGTGGGCGGGATGTTTTTGCAGATTATTACGCTGTTTGTAGTGCCGGTACTCTATGCCATGTGGCAAGAGTGGAAGCTGAAACATCAGGCAGAAAGAAGTGAGGTTTAAATGATAATTCCTAGGAGATTTAAAATGATGAAGTTCATAGAGATTCTAACAGTATCTATCTTATTCCAAAATGGGTCATCTGAACGAGATGTAGCTTTTATCAAGTTCCCCTTTGAAGGAGGATTAAGGGGGATGTTCATATTGTTGACAATTATGATTATTCCATTATTTGTAATGGGTCAACAGGCAGATACAACTAACGCTCAGATTGAGCAGTACTTACAGCAGGCCGCTCAAAATAATCCCGACCTAAAAGCACAGTACAAGCAATATCTATCGGCCTTGCAACAGTCGCCTCAAGTCAGTACGCTTCCGGATCCCGAATTGGCATTCGGATATTTTATCAATCCAATTGAGACGCGGGTCGGTCCACAGCAGGCTCGTTTTGGTATCACACAGATGTTCCCTTGGTTTGGCACGCTCAATGCCCGTGGCGATGCAGCAACCAAGCAGGCAAAGGCTAAGTTTGAAGCATTCCAGGATGCGCGAAATAAGCTGTTCTATGAGGTGCAGAAAAGCTGGTATCACCTTTACCAGATTGAGCAGTCGATCCGAATATTGGAGGAGAATATTGAGCTCTTGGGAATTTTCGAGTCGCTGGCTATTCAGAAGTATGAAACAAACCAGGTTGGTCAGGCCGATGTGCTGCGGGTCCAGATTGAAAAAGAGGACCTAAAGTCGAGAATGGAGTTTCAAAAAGACAATCGTCAGGTTGCCCGACAAGAATTTAATGAACTGCTTAATCGTCAGGCTGATTCGAAGGTGGTAACTTCGGACAGCTTGAAGGAAAAGTTCCTGGAAAGATCAAAGGGTGAATTGGAGCAGACGGTGATGCGACAAAATCCGAAGTTGTCAAAAATTGATTTTGAAGCGTCGTCGGCAAGGAGTTCTATTAAAGCTGCTCAAAAAGAAGGGATGCCGAAGTTTGGGCTTGGTATTGATTACATGATAACTGACGAACGAGATATGGCGCTCACCGATAATGGTCAAGATGCGATTCTTGCTCGTGTGGGTGTTCAGATCCCTTTATATAGAAAGAAATACCGGGCGAAGGAAAAGCAGGCCCAAATCCAGTTGCATTCTGTACAGGATCATCAACAGGCAACAGAAAATAAATTATTAAGACAGCTTAGCCAAGCACTTCGGGATTACCGCGATGGCAAACGCCGATTGAATTTATATAAGGATATTCAGATTCAGCGTACCCAGCAGACCATCGATATTTTGACCGAGCAGTATTCAACATCTGCTACAGATTTTGAAGAGTTGTTGCGGCTCCAGCGCAAACTGCTTGATTACGAACTTGCACAACAGCAGGCCCTAGTGGATCTGAATACAGCGGTTGCCCGCATCGACTATCTGTACGGTAAGCACAACACAATCCCTGAAGCAATTGAATTAGAGTAGTGAGTATATAGTGCTTCCAAATTTTACTCACTGCGCAATACTTATTACTCAATACTAAAGTTTAAAACCATGAAATCACTTAATACAAAACGACTCGTAAAACCAGCAGGAATATTACTCATCGGACTGCTGTTAGGATGGCTATTTTTTGGTGGTTCATCCTCCAATCAGCAAAGCATGGATGAACATGTCGAAGAGGTGCACACCAATGAGCAGGGTGAAATAGTGTATACCTGTAGCATGCATCCCAGCGTAAGACAATCAGAGCCAGGCAATTGTCCCATTTGTGGGATGGAGCTTATTCCGGCCAATGAAAAGGGTTCTGAGCGTGGTGCCGAAGTAAATAATTACGAGTTAAAAATGACTGAAGCGGCAGCGCGTCTGGCAGAAGTTCAGACGACAGAAGTGGTTAAGTATGTGGCAGTTAAGAAAGTACGCATGCCGGGAAAAGTTGCGGTAGATGAGCGGCGCGTTTCGAATGTAACAGCACATTTTCCCGGTCGTATTACCCAACTCTATGTGGATTACACCGGCGCACGGATACAGAAAGGAGAACGGTTGGCTTCAATCTATTCTCCACAACTGTTGTCTGCCCAGCGGGAACTTCTTGAAACGCAAAAGCATAAGGAAAGTAATCCTGCTCTCTATCAGTCTACGCGACGAAAGCTGGAACTGTGGGAGCTGCCCAAGGAAGAAATTCAGAAAATAGAGAACAGTGGAGAGGTTATCAATGAGCTCGATATTGTATCACCGGCTGAGGGGTATGTGCTGAAACGGAATATCTCGGAGCAGGATCACGTGATGGAAGGTACAGTAATGTATGAAATCGCGAATCTTTCGAGGGTTTGGGTGACCTTCGAGACCTATGAACGTGATCTGGCCAGTTTAGCAGAAGGTGATGACGTTACGTTTACAGTGGAAGCTTATCCCGGCGAAACATTTGAAGCCGAGATCACCTACATTGATCCTACGTTGGATCCGCAGTCGAGGACAGCCACCATTCGGGCAGAAGCTCCAAATCCTAATAGACGACTGAAACCACAGATGCTTGCAGAAGGCGTCATTTCATCCGAAATTTCGGGTGGTCAAGAGCAAACGCTCATCCCAAAATCAGCGGTTCTTTGGACCGGTGAACGATCGGTGGTTTACGTGAAAAAACCAAATACTGACCAACCGATCTACGAATTTCGGGAGATTGAGCTTGGGCCTCGGGTTGGAGATCAGTATGTGGTTAAATCCGGAGTTGATGCCGGAGAAGAGGTCGTTACCAACGGCAATTTCAAAATTGACAGTGCGGCGCAATTGGCAGGCAAAGCCAGCATGATGAATAGAAATCCCGATGGGACAAAGCCGGCGGGGCATAATCACGGATCGATGGAAGAGAGGAATAGAAGGGACGAATCGTCAGAGATAGATCAACAGAATCACCGAGAAGCAACGGTAGAACCCAGCGATCATCAGCACTCCGAGCATTTGTCTGAGCTCATCGATAAATATCTTGCCATGAAAGAAGCCTTGGCGAATGACCGTTTTGATGAGGCAGAAAATCATTTAGCTGTATTTAAACAAGAAGTGATCCAAAGCAATGCGATGAATGAACATCCTGAGCATTCGGCCATGCATCAACAGCACCATGCAGCAATGGTACAAGCGGTAAATAGAGCTTCTGAAGCAGAGAATATTGAGAAATTCAGAAGTTCTTTCGCCGAGATTTCTAATCAGCTTGTGAAAGCCATTGAAAATCAGGGTTTCGATGACAGGGACTTACATTGGCAATATTGTCCCATGGCCCAGAATCAAGAAGGCGCGTACTGGTTGGATGATGAAAAAGCGATATCAAATCCGTACATGGGTCAGCAGATGCCGGGTTGCGGAAGCACAAAACGAACGATGTAGCCGAATAGTTAAAACAAAAGAAAGCGAATATGATTATGGAACATGATCAAGAACATGAAGAAGGGCATGGAGGGAAATCCGGGAATGGACACGATCACCATAAACAGATGGCCGAAGACTTTAATCGACGGTTCTGGATTTCACTGATTGTTACCATTCCTATCTTGGTGCTTTCGCATATGATTCAAGGGTTTCTGGGACTCGAGGATAGTCTACAGTTTGAGGGCGACCTGTATATCTCATTTGTGCTTTCGTCGTTTGTGTTTTTCTATGGTGGCTGGCCTTTTTTAAAAGGATTATATGAAGAGTTGAATAACAAAGAGCCGGGTATGATGACCCTCATCGGCTTGGCTATAACAGTTGCCTATGTGTACAGTTCGTTAGTGGTATTTGGCGTTGAGGGCGAAGTCTTTTTCTGGGAACTGGCCACGCTGGTGGACATTATGTTGGTGGGGCACTGGATTGAGATGCGTTCGGTGATGAGTGCTTCCCGCGCCCTCGAGGAGCTGGCAAAGCTAATGCCGGGGGAGGCGCATCGCATTAGGGATGACGGTGAAACGGAGGACATCCCGTTGGAGGAATTAGAAGTCGGCAATAAAGTATTGGTTAAGCCTGGTGAAAAAGTGCCGGCCGATGGCACGGTTGTGAAAGGGGATTCTTCGGTGAATGAATCGCTGATGACGGGAGAATCCAAGCCAGTGTCAAAAAATGAGGGGGATGAAGTCATCGGCGGGTCGGTGAATGGGAAAGGCTCCTTAGAAATTGAAGTGGAAAAGACAGGCAATGACTCTTTCCTTTCTCAGGTCATCGAACTGGTTAAACAGGCACAGGAAAGTAAGTCACGTACTCAGGATCTGGCCAATCGCGCGGCTTTTTGGCTTACGCTGATTGCTTTGGGAGCCGGAGCGTTGACTTTCTTTGGCTGGACGTATTTTTCGTCTGAAAGCTTCATTTTTGCCCTCGAGCGTACTGTTACGGTTATGGTGATTACGTGTCCGCACGCATTGGGATTAGCGGTACCGTTAGTTGTGGCGGTTTCAACATCACTGGCTGCCCAGAATGGTTTCTTGATTCGCAACCGTGCTGCATTTGAGCAATCCCGCAGTATTGACGCCCTCATATTTGATAAAACGGGTACCCTTACTAAAGGGGATTTTGGTGTTACTGATGTGCTTACATTTATTGATTCATATAATGAAGAAGAACTTGTAAAACTGGCGGCATCTGTAGAACAAAATTCTGAGCATCCGCTTGGGGAAGGAATTTTGGAGGCGGTAGAAGAAACTTATGAAGTGACTAATTTTGATTCGATTACTGGCAAAGGCATCAAAGGGAAAGTAAACGGGATGCAGGTATATGTTGTGAGTCCCGGTTATGCAGAAGAGCAAAATATGGAGTTGCCGCGTGATAAATATGAGAAACTTTCCCAAGAAGGAAAGACGGTAGTATTTGTAATAGTGGATAATGAGTTGGCAGGAGCTATGGCATTGGGGGATCAAATACGAGAGAGTTCGTACGAAGCGATCCAAAAGCTGAATAATATGGGTATTCACTGTATGATGCTAACCGGAGATAATGAGCAAACGGCTCGTTTTGTTGCAGAGGAGCTCGGACTTGAAGAGTTTTTTGCTGAAGTACTGCCTGAGGAAAAAGCTGATAAGATAAAAGAAGTGCAGCAACGGGGTCTAAAAGTAGCGATGACTGGAGATGGAGTTAATGACGCGCCCGCCTTGGCCCAGGCCGATGTGGGTATAGCTATTGGCGCGGGCTCGGATGTAGCTGTGGAAACGGCCGATATTATTCTTACTGAAAGTGACCCCAATGACGTAGCTGCTGTTATCCAGCTGGCCAAGTCGACGTATCGAAAGATGATACAGAATTTGTTTTGGGCTACCGGATATAATGCATTTGCGATTCCACTGGCCGCGGGAGTATTGGTAAGTTATGGCATTGTGCTTAGTCCCGCTGTAGGAGCGGTCCTTATGTCCCTAAGTACCGTTATTGTGGCAATAAATGCCAGGTTGTTAACAGTTGAGTAATTATAAATTTGAAAAAAATCGGTTATAGATAGAATATCATTTGAAAGTATGCGTTGCCTTTTTCAAGCCCTAAGTCATAGAAAAAAAACATATAGCTCGCTAGATGAGTAAGGTGGTTGTTTTATTTCGGAATAAATAATCTCTATCTTAACAGGGCTTAATTCAAAGCAGATCTATCTAATTTTAAATCATTCAATATATTTTATGAAGTTTTTTAAACAATCCGCGGCTCTTGTACTTGGTTTTTTATTAATGGCCGGTTCGGTATTTGCACAAGGAAATCCCATGCAGCAGAAAATGCAGCAAGCACAGGCAGATAGCATTACTAATGAAGACCTTAAAAAATTCGCTGCTGTAACTAGTGATGTAAATGAGAAAATTGACGCAGAGATTGTTTCGTTGTTAGCAGACAAGGAGATGGATCCCCAGCGATTTCAAGAGATCATGATGAAGCAAAGAAATCCTCGATCTGACTCTGCCGATGTTACCGAACAAGAGCAAAAGACAATTGATGAAGTTCAGCCAAAATTGATGAAGGTACAGCAAAAAGAAATCATGAATGCGATGGAGAAAAATGGACTCCAGCCCCAGCGATTTCAAGCTATTGTAAAGGCATTGCAATCAAATCCTGAGGTAGTTAAACGCTATCGTAAAATTACACAAGAAGAGCAGCAGCAAAGCGAGCAGAACTGACGCTCTTTTTTGATATTATATTTTAAAGCCTGTTTCGCTCAGCGAGACAGGCTTTTTATTTTTTGCTTACCCATATGCTTTTTTGGGGATAAAAACGCCACGGCAGTTTCGCATCTTCCCCGGCATAATCCACTCCCACACGTTTGGTTGCTATAAGAGAAGGTGTAGAAAAATCTATGTTCCGATCTTCTATCCATATGCTATTCTCTGTGAGGACTGTACCATCCAAGTCGGTAGAAATACCCAGAGCTTGCGTTAATCTTCCGGGCCCGGCTGTTAGTGAAGGATTAACATTTTGCATGTCGCGACGCTGCAACATCATTTTTTTGCCGTCGATGGGTTGAATAGCACGAATAAGAATAGCATCAGCTTTGTCTTCTACATTTGTAACTACATTAAACAAGTGATGTATCCCGTAGCAAAGGTAAATATAGGAAATACCTCCGGCTTGATACATTGTTTCGGTTCGATTGGTTCGGGTCTCGTTGTTTGCATGACATGCTTTATCTCCTCGACCGCAATAGGCTTCGGTTTCAGTAATAATGCCGCTGGTTAGAGGGGCATTATCAAGTTGAGTACACAATACTTTGCCAACAAGTTCTTGGGCTATGGATACTACATCCTGTCGCCTATAAAATGATGGGGAAAGCTTTGTGTAACTCATTCTCAGGAGATCGTTGTGTATGGATTCTCTTGGATAGTTGTATCCTCCAGAAATACTTCTTGGTATGATTTCGCAATTATGGTAGTAATAACAAAAAGAGCCGCTGAGTAAAAAGCCCATATGCCAATAATAACCAGAATGGTATATCCCTGGTAGAAATAGCGATAGGAGCTTAAAGCATACTCGAGGTAATAACCCACTCCCATCTTGGCAAGTTCAAAGAGGGCTGTATAAACCACTGTTGCCAGAAAAGCCACTTGTGGCTTCATCCTTTTTTCGCTGATATATCGAAAGATGATATAGAATAAGATAAGCGTAAAGAGAATAGGAATAAGTAAGTTAAGAAAATCATAGACCCAGCTAAGCTCAAAAACAATATCAGTGTAAGGTAATGAGAACCTGTCGATTGATACCAAGGAGACCAATGAAATTATAAGGCTGAAAAACAAAAAGGCTCCACCGACCAAACCAAAAGTGAAAAAGTTATAGACCATTTCGAGAATGGGGTGGCGCCGATCTTCAATCTCAAAAATATCAAAGACCACGTGTTTGAGCGTATGGAAAAATCCCTGAGAGAAAAAGACTAAGATGATGGTACCTACAATACCGAAGATGCGTCGCGCCCCGATTAGTGGTTCAAGGAGCGTTTCAAGGGTTACGGCGCCTCGGAATACATCACCACTGCGTGATTCGTATGTAAAACTTGGAAACAGTTCACGACCGTAACGTAAGATTTCGGCAAAAGCTTTTTCGTAGGAGAGAATATATCCGATGATTGAAATCATCAAGAGTATAAATGGAATAGCACAAATAAATATATTAAAGGTTATGGCAGAGGCATTAAAAAACACATCTTTCTTTTTTGCCAATTTTACGATGAGCCGCCAGAAATCCTTATACTTCTCCACTGATTAGTGAGTACTAATTAATTATAATGCGAAAGTTACACTGTTCGCTTTTGTTATGCTAACCTAATTTGATCATAAGTTATCATACGTTACAAAATTAAATTTTAAGCACAAAAATAACTGCTTGTAAATGAGTACTAAATCCAAATCGCTGACTCCGCTGATGCGGCAGTATCATCACATTAAGGAAGAACATGAAGGAGCTATACTGCTTTTCAGAGTGGGGGATTTTTATGAGTGTTTTGCTGATGATGCGGAGCTGGTCAGTAAAGAGTTAGGTATCACGCTGACCAAGCGTAATAACGGGGGTGACCAAACTCCTATGGCAGGATTTCCTCATCACGCGCTTGATACGTACTTGCCAAAGTTAGTAAAGAAAGGTTATCGGGTGGCTGTTTGTGAACAGGTGGAAAATCCATCCGAGGCTAAGGAAGCGGGACGTAAGATCGTGAACCGGGAGGTAACCGAGATCACAACCCCGGGTGTTACGATGTCTGAAAAGCTTCTGGAACACAAACGGAATAATTATGCCGCAGCGGTCTATTGGGATGGTAAGACTGCAGGAGCCGCTTTTGCTGATGTATCGACGGGAGAATTTTCGGTAAGTGAGGTTCCTAAAGATCGGCTTGATGATCTGATGCAGTCTATTGCCCCGGCTGAGTTACTGTTGCCCCAAAATCTAAAGAATAATGTGCCTGACTTTCTACTCGACTATAACATGACGTTTATTGAGGAGTGGGTATACGAAGGCGATTACGGATATAATTTACTGACGGATCATTTTGAAACCCACTCCCTAAAAGGCTTTGGTGTAGAAGACCTGGAGGTAGCTCATGTGGCCGCCGGCGCTTTAATGCATTACATCCAGGAAACGCAAAAAGCGTCACTGGGACATATCAAGCGGATCCAGAAGTTTGAGAGTAATGATTTTATGTCGCTGGACGGTTCGACCAAGCGAAACCTAGAGCTTACTACGACCATACAGGAAGGAGGTAGCAGTGAGGGCACGCTGATCTCTATCATGGATGATACCGCTACGGCTATGGGTGGACGCATGTTACGCAAGTGGATTATGCGTCCATTAAAACGGATGAAACCTATCCGGGCTCGCTTGAATGCCGTAGAATCATTGAATGTGAATCACGATGTGCGAGAAAAAGTGCGCGAAGAGCTTGAAAAGGTCGGTGACCTAGAGCGATTGATTTCGCGCATTTGCGTAGGGCGTGCTAATCCCCGTGATTTGGTAAAGCTGAAAGACTCCCTGGCACAGACTCCGATTTTAAAATCTCAGTTTAATCACCTCGACGAATATCTGCTTAACGATATCTTAGAACGAATGAAATTGCTTATTGAGGTGCAGGAGAAAATCGAAGAAGCTATTGTTGAAGATCCCCCGACCAGTTTGCGCGACGGCGATATTTTCAAAGATGGGTACAATGAGGAGTTGGATGAATTGAGAAATATCGCCCGTAACGGCAAGGATTATATCGCTGATATTAAAAATGAACTGGCCGAGGAAACGGGAATCGATTCGCTGAAAATCGGCTATAATAAAGTTTATGGATATTACATTGAGGTGACGAATACCCATGCAGATAAAGTGCCCGAGCATTTTATTCGAAAGCAGACGCTGGTGAATTCCGAGCGCTATATTACGCCGGATCTCAAGGAGGTTGAAGAGCGTATTTTATCTTCCGAAGAGCAGAGTAAGAGTCTGGAATATGATCTTTTTGAGGAGTTACGGATTGAGATAGCAGAATATGCCGAGGATGTTCAGCAGGTAGCCCGGGCAATTGCCGAGCTGGACTGCCTGCAGAGTTTTGCTGAAGTTGCCTATCATAATAATTACTGCAAACCGGCCATTGCCGATGATCAAAAAATTGATATTACAAAAGGACGTCATCCGGTTGTGGAAAAAACACTTCCGCCTGGAGATCCCTTTATTCCAAACGATATTCACGTAGAAAATGAGGATGAGCAGATTTTGATTATTACCGGTCCAAATATGGCGGGGAAAAGTATTATTTTGCGTCAGACAGGGCTGATTGTACTATTGGCTCAAATCGGCTGTTTTGTCCCTGCTGAGGAGGCGCATATTGGCTTGGTGGATAAAATATTTACTCGTGTGGGAGCATCAGATAATTTGGCAGCGGGCGAAAGTACTTTCCTGGTAGAGATGAATGAGGCCGCCAATATTTTAAATAATGCTACTCGTAATTCTTTGATTCTATTAGATGAGGTAGGTCGCGGAACCAGTACGTTTGACGGACTCAGTATTGCTTGGGCGCTAGCCGAATATTTACATAACCAACCGTCGGTAGCGGCAAAAACGCTTTTTGCCACCCATTATCATGAGCTCAATGAGCTGGAAAATATGTACGATCATATTGTCAATTATAACGTCTCAGTCAAAGAGCATGACGATAAGGTAATTTTCCTGCGTAAGCTGGTGCGTGGGGGCGCCGATCACAGTTATGGTATCCAGGTAGCTGATATGGCGGGCTTACCTACCATTGTAATCGAGCGTGCTAAAGAAATTCTGTCAAATCTTGAAAGCCACAGCTTAGATCTTACTGACAGCAATGGTACGCTTGAGGAGGGGGCTAAGAAAAAGAAGGCCGCCGTTAAAAAAGCGGCCGAAGAGATGGAGAAACAGGGTCAGATTACGCAGCCCTCGCTGTTTCAGGCACAACTTGATCCTAATACAGAACAACTCATCGACAAACTTGAAGCCTGTGATCCAAACCGAATGACTCCCATTGAATCGTTAATGCTGGTTTCTGAGCTCAAGAAGTTGGTTGAAAAGCGAAGTTAGTCATCCCGAACAAATTAACCATCCAAAAACAGTTATTTGTCAGTTCTGTGAAATTTAAATAAACAGCTAATCATCCAATATCCCTACTTTTTGTTGAAAAGTAGATTGGTAATCATGGCCAAAGTTCCGGGGGAGATTAAAGTTATCAATTTGACTATTAATTCTAATTATGCGATCACCCAGCGAAGCACCTTGCCATTTGGCGTGACCAATTCTGTTTTTAAAATCACCTTGGTTGTTGCGTATTCGCTTTAGGAGACCAAGGGCTCCGGCGGGGTGGTATCCAGCGCGATACATATAGATAATTCCCCAATAGTCAGCTGAAAATTCGTATTCTTCGAGCCTGTCACTGATGGTGTATTCGTACATATCGTTGGCTAGCCGGGTTAGATTCTCTTCCGTTTGCTCGTATTTTGCCTCGCCACCACCAACCTCTCGTTCAAGTTCTTCGAAGCGTTCATCGGCTTTAATTTTGGTTCTCCTCTTCTCGCTTTCTTTGATACCGTGATTATGCACAATATGGGCTAATTCGTGTGCGGCAAAGAAGGCAAATTCTGTTTCGCTCTGTATAAGCTGTAAGGCTCCTTTTGAAACAAATATAATTCCATTGGGAGAAGCATATCCGGTTATTTTGTTAGTATCGAGAATATAAACTCGGACCGGTGTTTCATAGCGATGAGAGTTTTCTGTCAGGACTAAGGCAATATGCGTGAGGTACTGTTGGAGCTCTTTGTGTTCAATCAATCCTTGTTGGGCAATAACATTAGCGATTCCCCATCCCGCTTTTTCATGCAGCGGATTTAATTCAGATATATTATCGGGATCTATTTCAAACCGCTCTTGTGCTTTTTTCCAGTTCCAGTGCTGAAGCCTAAAGCTTCGAAATTCATGGTATTCGTCCGGGTTCCAAAATTCATCATATTCATCAAGAAGCAGACTTTTCTGGTTACCGGTTTTGCTTGAAGTGAAATCGGTAGCGAAGCCTTTAACAGCAGCAGCAACCTGAGCCGGTGAGGCATATGGATCTTGTTCGGTACTATCTACTTTACCTTCTAGTTGATCAAACGCCGTTTGGGCCTCAGATGTGACTTCATCCTGGTCGGGAGAAGTTCGTTTGTTATCTTCTTCCACGTAGGCTGCCCGATGTGGAATCCAGCCTTCTTTTTCTGTTGCTCTTATCTTTACCCACTGTTGTTGATAGTCAATTTGAACAACTTCAGCTCCTGGATTTAGGCGAAGAATAAGTTCATAATACGATCCAGGCCCGTTACGCATGTCCACGGTATTTTTTATGGTGAGGCTTTCGGCCTCTTTTACGAATGCGGCAATTCCCGTAATGAATAATATCAATAGTGAAAATATTATGTATTTGCGTGCCATAGGTACCCTATTTGGTTTTTAAGTGAAAAACTCCATCCCAATCTTTTGGCGGGGGTTCTTTTCTAAATTGTTTACATCTCTCGATATATGTTTCCGAAGGCCCGTCTTCTGCTTTTAGAGATAGAACCTTCTGAAATTGCTTGATAGCTTTATCCCATTCTCTATTTAGATATAGGTCTAACCCCTTTTGATAAATCGAAATGGTGTTTTCGACTTCTTCTGCGTTGGAGTCTGATTTTTCTGCCATCAGCTCATATACACGTACCGGTTTGCTTTTTCCTTTAACTACAAGGAAATCAAGTTGCCGGGTATAAAAGATGTCTTTTACGTCTTGATATGTGTGCTCAGCAATCATAGTACAGCTTCCGAATTGTTTATTAGCCGCCTCGAGACGTGCTGCCAGATTCACGGTATCACCCAGCACTGTATAATTGAATCGATTATAGGAACCGATGTTTCCGACAATCATGTCTCCGGTAGCGATACCAAATCGGGAATGGATGTTGGTATCCTGTGGCGCTAATTCTTTAACTTTGCGCATCATTTTTAAGGTGCTTCGGCATGCCAGCTCTGCATGATTCTTCTGACTAATGGGAGCTCCCCAGAACGCCATGACGGCATCACCTATGTATTTGTCGACCGTGCCTGAATGTTTAAATATGATATCAGTCATAGCCCCAAGATATTCGTTCAAAAAGGAGACCAGTTCTTCGGGTTCTTTTTGCTCGGAAATAGATGTAAATCCTGCTATATCAGAAAAAAGCACGGTTAACCTTTTCTTTTGCCCACCCAGTTTTAGCAGATCCGGCTTGGCAATAAGTTGTTCTACGAATTCAGGTTGTACATACTGACTAAAGGCTGAGCGGATTTCTTTTTTCTGTTTTTCTTCGGAGAAGTATTTAAAAGCTGCAGAACCGCTGTAGGCAAAAGTTGCCATAATCAGGTAGAATCCAGTAGAAAACCAGATCCGTTCATAAATAAAAAGTGTTAATCCCATTCCAACGATTAACAGTAAAACACCTAAAATTGCAGCGGCTCCTTTGGCAGGTCGAGAATAAGCAACAGCAAAGGGTATGAAGAAAGAAATTAATAGAAGAATTAATATTGCTACTAAATTAGGAGGCCGGGAGATGAAATTCTTGCCGATTAAATTGTTTAAGAGCGTAGCTTGTATTTCCATACCGGGAAATGGTTCTAGCGAACTCATGGGCGTGCTTTTAATGTCTCCCAACCCAGCTGCAGAAGCCCCAACAATAATAATTTTATCTTCAAGTAAAGAAGGTGATACCGATACTGTGGCGTTGGAATCGCGCATTTTTTGGATCGCACTTTTCACAACAGCCTGAAACGAATAATAGGGAAAGGTGCCATTCCGAACGCCCCCTTTTTCGTACCAATTAATCAGGTAATCACCATTGTGCTGTAGAGGGATATTCTGCTCTCCGACGCGGAGCCCGTTGCTGGTCCATTCCAGAGAAACAGAATCTGGTTGGAGCTCCAAATAAGCTGCCATAGAAAGCGTAGGTACAAAACCCTTATAGGCCAAACTGTCAAAAAGGTGAACAGAGCGAATGAGCCCGTCTTCATCGGGACTCATAACGGTGTTTCCGAGTCCGGTTGCTGTTTTGGTAAATTTATCCAGAGGCTTTGATGTCAAAATATGAGGCTCGTGATAGGGTGGATTTCCCCCAATGTTATAGTGCTTAATTAACGATTCATTATTGATGGAGAGATCAATAGCAGCATCTTCATTTGCAGTAGATTTAAAAGCCAGGATCCCATTTCCGCTTTTTTCGAGTGATTCTAAGAACCGCTGATCACTCATGGCCCCTGAGAGGTTTCTGCGATCAAAATCAGGGGTGTCGAAAAGAATGTCATAAACAACTAACTCAGCTCCTGATTCATGGAAATAGTCCGTGACAATCTGGTAAAACTCCCTGGGCCAGGGCCAGTACATGCCATTCCTGTTAAAATAGGAAAGGCTTTTTTCATCAATCGAGACCAGTATAATTTTGTTATTCGGATCTTCTTGCTGGAGATATCGAAACTTATAATCGAGGATCATCCGATCTATACCATTAAATACCCCCGTATATATGCTAAAAATCCCTATCAAAAATAGGATGAAAGCTATCAATGATAAGGTGATATTTTTATTTAATTTGATATTGATTCCCCGTTACCGAATTATGAATTTGTATTCTTTTCTTTGGTATCCCCGACAATTTATTTTTCACAATGTTAGAAAGAAAAAAATGAATCGCAACTGTCTATAGGTTGACAAAATTCTGAAATGGAAATTATTTATTATAAAATAAGATTCATTGTGTTTGCAAAAATTTCAAAAGTTTCAAATTATAATACTGCAACTTTTAAACAGTAGTAACTATTCGAAATATTTATGGAAAAGAATATAGACTTAACCCAGCAAATTGTAGCAGATTTTGCCGAGGGATATAGTAATTTTGGTTTGAATCCATTGATGGGCCGCATTGTGGGGCTTCTCATAATATCCAAAGATCCACAATCGCTGGATGATATTGTTGAACAGCTGGAAATGAGCAAGGGGCCCATTTCACAGATTTGCAGGCGTCTTAAAGAACGCGGACTTATTGAGAAGGTTTGGATTCCGGGCGATCGGAAAGATTATTATCAGGCGGCAGATGATATTTTTGGTAAAGCGTATGCGAATCAGATAAACAAGATGCAGGACAATATTGAGATTGCCGAGAAATATCTTTCCATGGCCCAATCGATGAATTCCGAGGATGCTGAGTTTATTAAACAGCAGATGAAGCTGATGAAATCTTTCTATGAGCTGATGGATGAGTACAATAAAAAATTTGTTGAGGCCTGGGAAGAAAAGCACGAGAAATTGACGGAGTAATTTTTTTCTTAATTATCGTTTGGAACTTTTCAAATATTTAATAATTTAAATTTCTATGAACTCTAAAAAACAAATAGCAGTATTTTTATTAGGATTTATCCTGTTTTTGGGTTTTTCCTCAACTGAGATCCAAGCCCAAATAACCCAGTTTTCGGATCTGGATTATCCTTACCCTGTCCAGTATCAACAGTTAGAAAATGGACAAGAGGTTGCTTACGTCGATAAGGGAGAAGGACAAGCGATTATCCTCGTTCACGGACTTGGGAGTTATATTCCTGCTTGGAAGAAGACGATTCCGGCGCTGACAGAAAAATATCGTGTGATTGCATTAGACTTGCCCGGTTTTGGCAAATCATCCAAAGATGTAAATTCATACTCTATACCGTTTTTTGCTAAAGCGGTAGCTGACCTTCAGGATTCATTGGGAATTGAAAAAGCGACTTGGGCCGGACATTCCATGGGTAGTCAAATTGCGTTACGTGCAGTGCTAACCTATCCGGAGAAAATCAGCAAGCTTGTATTGTTGGCTCCTGCTGGATTTGAAACATTCTCTGATCAGGAAGAGGCGATGATGAGCAATTTCGTGACGCCCCAATCTATCAAACATACCCCTGATTCGCTTATTCGTCAGACATTTAAAGCTACCTTTCTCGATTTTCCAAAGGAGGCGCAGTTCATGATAGAGGATCGGGTGGCTATTCGGTCAGCAGAAAACTTTGATGGCTATACTCGTGCTTACGCTGGGTCGGTTCAGGCAATGTTAGATGGACCTGTATTTGATAAATTGACAAATATTAAACATCAAACGCTGATTATCTATGGAAAACAGGATATGTTGATCCCAAATCGACAGCTACATCCAAATTTATCTACAAAAAAAGTGGCGGAGTCGGGACATAAACAATTGCCAAATAGCCAACTAAAGATGGTCGATAAGGCCGGGCATTTTGTACACTTTGAGCAGTCAAAAATTGTAAACAAGCAGATTCTTAATTTTCTAAACGCAAAGTAAATCATGGAAGATTTTAAAGATAAGGTTGTACTCATTACAGGCGGTGCCGGTGGTATCGGACGTGAAACGGCGCAACAATTTTTAGGAAAAGGAGCCAGTGTCGAATTATGGGATATGGATGAGGAAGCCGGCGATAAGCTTGTAAAAGATTGGACTGATGATGGACACAAGGTTCACTTTGAAAAAATCGATGTCACGGATTTTGAAACGGTCAAAAAAGCAATGAGTGATCTTCAGGATCGATGGGGACAGTTGGATGTATTAGTAAATAATGCCGGCATAACCCGCGATGCCACGCTTAAGAAAATGAGTCCCGAAGAATGGAAGCAGGTAGTCGATGTTAATCTGAATGGGGTTTTTTACTGTGGAAAGGCAGCAGCAGAACTGATGCGGGAACAGGAATCGGGTGTTATCCTTAATGCTAGTTCAGTTGTTGGGTTATATGGGAATTTTGGTCAAAGTAATTATGTAGCTACAAAGTCTGGTGTGGTTGGGCTAACGAAAACGTGGGCCAGGGAGCTTGGCCGCAAAGGAGTACGCGTGAATGCTGTAGCACCCGGATTTATTGAAACGCCAATGGTCAATACGGTCCCTGACAAGATATTAGAGAAATTAAAAGGGCAGACGCCACTGGGACGCCTCGGTAAACCAGAAGACATCGCTTCGGCGTATGTCTTTTTGGCTTCCGAGCAGGCAGCATTTATCACCGGAACGGTACTTCAAGTGGATGGGGGGCTCGTATTTTAATGGGACATTCCAAAATTATAGCAAGTGGATCGTACGCCCCCGAGCGGGTTATTAAAAACGAATGGTTTAATGAGCAGTTGGGTGAGGATGTCGATACCTGGCTCCGCGAAAACCTTACGATACGCGAGCGTCGATGGATGGAGGAAGATCAGTCCACGAGCGACTTATGTGTAGAGGCGGGACAAGCGGCCCTGGAAATGGCGGGGCTCAAGAAAGAGGATATCGATTTGTTGATTATTGCAACTGATACGCCCGACTTCATTTCGCCCTCAACGGCATCGGTGGTGCAGCAAAAGATGGGGTTGGTCAATGCCACCTCACTGGATACTAATACTGCTTGTGCCGGGTTTCCCACGGCATTGACACTGGCCAACAGCATGATGGTTGCTGACTCGGTTTATAGAAAAGTAATGGTGATTGGTGCCTATGGTATGAGTCGATTTTTAGATCTGAATGATAAAAAAACGGTTACGCTTTTTGCCGATGGAGCCGGAGCAGTAATTTTAGAACCTGCCATAAATAATACGGAGGGATTTTTGGCTTCCGATTTACGAACCAAACCTGAATACTATAAGCATATGGGTATTTATGGCGGTGGAGCAGCTGCTCCTGCGGCACGAAGTGAATCGCAGGGGGGCATGCAATGTCTCCAGTTTGTTGAGAAGTTTCCCAAAGAAATAAATCCCCGGGTGTGGACTGATATGATTCGTACCGTAGCTGAAAAAGGCGAATTTAGTACGGATGATATTGCCGGTGCTTATATGACACAGATAAACATCAATCAGATTTGGGAGACGATGGATAATCTCTCATTAAAGCGTGATACAGCTCCAACGATTATGGATGAGTTCGGTTATACCGGTTCGGCGGCTATCCCAATGGTGTTTGACAAGGCGCTTCGCAGCGATTCGGTTTCAAAAGGCGATATTTTAGTATTTGTAGGGTCTGGTGGAGGACTCCATTTTGGAGCCTGTGCTTATAGATGGTAATCTAATTACAATGTTATCCTGAACTTTTCTGAGCTGAAACTGAGTAACAAAATATGTTCAGGATTTAATAGAAAGCTATAAATAATGGAATTAGCATCATCATCAATGGTAACAGCAGGTTGGGTGCTTATCCTATGCTATGCAGCAGTGATCCTCTATTTTGTAATACGGGGGGCGGGTCAAACCAAAGAGATGGACGATTATGCGCTAGGCAGTGTATTGTTTTCTCCTACTGCTGTTGGACTTTCATTAGCAGCATCCATAACTAGCGCGGCAACGTTTATAATCAATCCTGGTTTCGTCTCACTGTATGGGTTTAGTGGCGTTATTGCAATGGGGTTAGCTCTGCCGCTTGCAACACTGGGGTCGCTCATCCTGTTTACAAAGGGATTTAGGAATTTTGGAACTAATGTTAAGGCCCTGAGCATGGCCGACTGGATCCGTAAAATGTACGATAGCCGCCGTTTTGGAATCTTTTTTGGATTCCTTTCTCTGCTGCTTATTACGTTTATCGTTCTTATTTGTGTGGGGCTCACAAAAGTCTTGGCAAGCACCTTGAACATCAGGGAATTTTACGTACTGCTGGGCATCGTCATTTTTATTTTTGGTTACATGATGTATGGTGGTGCAAATTCCATGGTTTATACTAATACCATTCAGGCTATACTTATGGTTATTGTTGCTGTTATGTTATTAGGATCAGGATATGATCATTTTAGCAATGGTGTAACCGGTTTCATTGAGAAGCTAAATACAATTGATCCCAAACTAACCCAGCTGACCAACGACAGTAGCTTTCTGTTTCGGGATTACTTCGAGATATTTGTAGCGCCATTTATTGTAGGTATCGCCATTGTTTGTCAGCCCCATATTTTGACAAAATCACTTCTTTTGGATCGCGAGGAGGATGTGAATCGCTATTTGGTGGTAGGTATCACTGCCCAATTTTTATTCTTCCTTGTAGTAATTGCAGGATTATATGCTCGGATCAGTTTTCCGGATTTAACGGTTGATGGCGAAGCCCTTGCCATGGATGGCATTGTATCGGCGTATGTAGTCAAAGAATTTACGGTCGCTATTGCCCTTATCATTGTGTTGGGATTGATTTCCGCCGGTGTTTCCACACTCGAGAGTTTGATACAATCACTTTCCACATCGATTACCAATGATATTATCGAGCCCTTGCTCGGTAAGGGAATTTTTACAAAAGATATATTTGGGCTTCCTGCCAAGTTGGTATACAACCGTTTCGTAATTGTAGCCATGGCCATCATCACAGTGTTCCTGTCGTGGCAACAGCTGGTAAATCCTAAGTTAAGCGTGGGAATTTTTGCCCAAAACGGAGTGTACGCCTACTTCTCAGCAGCTTTTGTCCCCATTTTAATGGGCATGTTTTTTAAGAAGGTTCCCAAAGAAGCGCCTATTTGGGCCTCCATTGTAGCTGTTACCGTACATTTTACGGTGTACTACGGACAGATTCGCGTACCGTTTTCTGAGGCGGATGGTGAAAATCCTGCTGTAGCTGCGGCTTTGGCTATTACAAGTGCAGTAATGGTAGGATTCGCTATTTATGCAGCAAAAAATAAAGGAATTAAGCTTCGAAGTGATAATGAGAAAGCAACAGCTTCGGTGTAAATTATGAATTATAATAATTGGCTTAAAAAAAGGGAACGATATGTGCCGCATAAAGAAGCGGTTATTGATACGAAGACAGGAGATCGCTATACCTATCGTGAGCTCAATCAACAAGCAAACCGCTTGGCGGGTTATCTGCAGCAGCAGTGTATTTTGAAAGCAGGAGATCGGCTGGCAGTGGTCTCTAAAAATAATGTTGAATATGTGATTTTGTTTTTTGCCTGTGCCAAGGCTGGTATAATCATGGTCCCGTTGAATTATCGATTGCCGCAAGCGGGATTGAATGAACTGATGGATGACGCAGATCCCCATTTGGTTGTTTATTCTGATGAGTTTTCTTTTGTAAAGGAGGATGCTGCCGAAGCTATCTCTATTAATACGATTAAAAAGGTGTTGGACAGTACGCAGCCGGATCCTGAAATTTATGAGGCTGATGCCAAAGACATTGCCATGATTTTATATACGTCGGGCACAACTGGCAAATCAAAAGGGGCGATGATCTCTTGGCGACAAATTCACTGGAATTCAATTAATACTGAAATTAGTCTGGAGCTTACCGGACAGGATTGTGCTTTTGTGAATACGCCTTTTTATCACACCGGGGGCTGGCACGTGCTTTTGACGCCCTTGATTCATCACGGTGGAAAACTGGTATTGCAACCAGAATTTGATGCTGCTGAATGTAATGAGCTTATTGAAAAAGAGGATATTACCATTCTATTCGGAATTCCAACGATGCTGCGGATGATGATGGAAGAGTCCAATTTTAATGACGTTGATGTAAGCAGTGTCCGATTTGCGATATGCGGTGGGGAATCGTGTCCAATCCCAATAATTAATAGATACAAAGAGAAGGGAATTCCTATTCGACAGGGATATGGTTTAACGGAAGCTGGTCCCAACTGTTATTCATTACCGGCTGAAGATGCCATCCGAAAAAAAGGATCAGTAGGATTCCCGAATTTTCATATCGGAGTCAAAATTGTGGATGATAATAACGAGGAAGTAGCCCAGGGAGAAGTTGGGGAACTGCTGATGAAAGGTCCGCATGTATTTGCAGGCTACTGGAAAAATTCCAAAGCCACAGATGAAGCTCTTGATGACGGCTGGGTGCATACTGGTGACCTGTTTCGGTGCGATGATGACGGCTATTATTATATGGTAGGCCGTAAGAAAGAGATGTATATCAGCGGCGGAGAAAATGTATATCCCGTTCAGGTGGAAAAGGTGATTTATGAGCATGAAGCTGTGGCACAAGTGGCCGTTATTGGGGTGCCTGATGAGCAGTGGGGCGAAACGGGTTGTGCGTTTGTGGTCCTGAAGGATGGGACTACTTTGACAAAGGATGAGTTGCAACGCTATTGCAGGGAATATTTGGCCGGTTATCAAACCCCGAAGCATATATTTTTTAAGGATTCCCTGCCGGTCGGGGATTCAAATAAGATCCAAAAGCGTGATCTGGAAGAGGAATTTAAGGAACTTTCCCATGAATAAGATTAATCATCTTCCCGGAATATCGTCGCAGTTTCTGGAGACAGACCGGTTGCGTATGCATCTGCTTACGGCAGGTAGTAAAGAGAATATACCGATGCTATTCTTGCACGGTAATACATGTACCTCCACGATATGGGAGGAGTTTATGCTTCAATTTGCTGATGAGTTTTATTGTATTGCACCTGATATGCGCGGGTTTGGGGACACAGAAAAAAAAGTTATTGATGCAACAGGAGGTATTGAAGATTGGCTTGATGATATAACTGCACTTATTAGGAAAATGGATTTGGCCCATTTTCATCTTGTAGGACATTCGTTAGGTGGTTTTGTCTGCTGGGGACTGATTGCGCGTCATGCGGCCGATATTTTAACGGTAACGCTTATAGCTCCGGGTCCACCGATGGGATTTGGAGGCATTCACGGTGAGCAGGGAAAGGCCAATAATCCCGATTATTCGGGCTCGGGAGGAGGTATTGTTGTTGATGCATTTGCTGATCGATTGATTGCAGGCGACCGATCGAAAGATCACCCATTGTATTCCCCTCGAAATATGATGAACCGACTTTTTTGGAAAGAAGGGTTTAAAGCGGATCGTGAAGAGGATATTCTCACGGCCATGCTGCAAATCCATACCGGCGAAAAGCATTATCCAGGCGATTACGAGGAATCGGAATATTGGCCGGGCGTTGCTCCGGGTAGGTATGGGCCGGTAAATGCCCTTTCTCCGAAATATAATGAATCGTTGTTGCACGATTTTTTAGATACCAACCGCAAGCCGCCACTGTTATGGATCCATGGCAAGGATGACAATATCATTTCGGATACGTCTTTTTCGGATCCCGGATACCAGGGAAAAATGAGTTTGCGCAAAGGCTGGCCCGGGAAAAAGCAATATCCGCCACAGCCAATGGAATCACAAATTAAATACAGCCTTGCTGAATATCAGTTGATGGGAGGGAAGGTTTATCATAAGAAAATAGCTGATTGTGGGCATACACCGTTTATTGAAAAGCCTGAGCTAACCAGACAGGCCCTATTGGATCATATCCGAAAAATCATAAAACAATAATTTTTTAAGAATAGCATTTGAAAGTTTTAAAAACTTTGATAACCATAGAAATAACGAATGTGGATTTTTAACCTTAATATTAAATCCCAACAAAAAGGGGGATACCTATGAAAATACAATCAATAATAGCAGTCTTTTGCTTTCTGTTGTTTTCAGCGATGGGAACGACAGCGCAAAATACAGGGACGATAGAGGGTACAGTAACAGATCAGGAAACCGGTGAGGTAATGCCGGGTGTAAATGTTGCTTTAATGGGAACAACAAAAGGAGCAGCAACGAATGAGGCCGGTGTCTATAAAATAACAGATATTGAACCGGGTACTTATAAAGTAAAAGCAACGTACTTGGGATATGCCACATTCGAGAGTGATCAGCTGACAATTGAGGCGGGCCAAACGGTTACGCTTAATATTGGATTGGAGCAAACGGTTTGGCGTGGTAATGAGGTGGTTGTTTCCGGATCACGCAGGCCAGAAAAACTGCTTGAATCTCCAACAACCATTGAGCGTGTTTCTCTGGAGGATATCGAAACTTCGGGCGGATCCACATTTATGTCTACGCTGTCAAATTTAAAGGGCGTTAATTATACCAACGCCGGGATGAATACACAGTTGATTTCGGCCCGTGGATTTAACAGCAGCTTTAATACTCGCATGCTGTTTCTAATTGACGGTAGATTAGCAACGCTTGGTGGCACAGGATTACCACAGGGTAACTTCTTGCCTTCCAGTAAAATTGATCTGAAAAGCATAGAGGTTGTGTTAGGACCTGCCGCTGCACTGTATGGACCCAACTCAGGTGCGGGAGTAGTAAATGTAACGACCAAAGATCCCTGGGACCAGTCCGGTGTAACAGTTGAGGCCCGAGCAGGTAATCAGTCACTCCGAGATATCAACTATCGTATAGCGGGAACAGTAAACGAGAACTTTGGCTACAAAGTTACCGGTCAATATATGAAAGCTGTTGATTTTAAACCTCAACGTGAAGATAGCTTGCATTTCTATCAGGCAGCCGGGACAAAACCCACCGCTGCAAATACGGTTTTTGAAACCGATGTGGTTGAGGATTACGACGTAGGGGCGACTAAGATCAATGGATCACTATATTATAAATTAGGAGATTGGAAAGTGAGCGGTACCTACGGATGGTCTTCCACTGATCAATTTTCACTAACCGGAAACGGACGTAATCGTATTGAGGATTGGCAGGTAGATTATCAGACATTCCAGGTAAGTCATGCCAATTGGTTTGCACAAGTTACACGTACCGGTAATAAAGCAGGTAGCTATCAATTAAACCAGGTAGTACCTGCCGTGCAGGCGATGGTAAATTCCGGTATGTCGCTGGATCAGATTGATATTGAAAGTATTCGCGAAAGTGTTGCCTTTATCGATGATACCGAAATTTATGACTCTGAATTGCAATATAACGACCAGTTTGGCGATTTGAATGTGGTAGCGGGAGTGAATTACCGTAACTACTTGCCAGAGTCTCAGGGAACCTATCTCGAAGACGGGCAAGGCCAGGATATTAGCCGGGAGCTGTTTGGCGGATATGCCCAGCTTGATTACGATGTAGTGCCAGACAAACTCCAGTTAGTAGCAGCGGCACGTGTGGATGCCAATACCGATTATGATACACAGTTTAGTCCCAAGGGATCGGTGGTTTATACAGCCGTACCGGGTCATAACATTCGTGCGACATATAACCGGGCCTTTACAACTCCGACAATCTTGCAGAGTCATGCTTATATACCGGTACCTGATTTATTTGCGCCGGGATATTCATTTTTAATTGGCGGTAATACCGAGGGATATACCATTGAAGACCCTTCCGGCAATGTGGTAAATACCATTGATCCTACGTCTCCTGAAGAAGTGAACTCTATGGAATTGGGCTATAAAGGAGCTTTTGGAGAGAAGCTTTTTATCGATGTGGTAGGCTATTATTCTTGGTATCAGAATTTTATCGGTACTGATGTTGTAGCCGATGGTATAAATACGATCGCATACCGTAATGGCGAACAAGTAATGGTAGATGGTAGTACTTTTACCGCCTTACAAACCTATATTAACTTTGGTGAAGCGGAAGTGCAGGGTTTTGATCTTGGATTAAATTATTATTTCAACGATCGATACAGCATGAACGCTAACCTATCCACTATTAAGTTGGTTGATTTCACCAATGAAACCACTAATGCTCAGCTTCCATTGAATACGCCGCCGTTAAAAATTAAGGGTGGGTTTACAGCTAAAAAGCTCTTTGATAATGATGCAATTCGAAACCCATTTGTTAAGATCAATGGCCGCTGGCAAGACAGTTACCAGTTTCTATCAGGATACTGGAATACGAATGTCTTGTTGGATGATAATGGAGATCTTACGGATAAAGAAGAGCTCCCTTCAAAATTTGAGCTCGATCTTTCGCTGGGATTTGATGTCATGGACACGGGGCTTTCCTTACAGGCCAGCGTAAATAACGTATTTGATACTGAGAAGGTAGACCAGTTGGGAACCCCTCCGATGGGACGTACAATCTGGGTATCCCTAAAGTATAACTTTGAGGGGCTGCGTTTATAGTAGCTTCTTAAGCCTTGATGAAAAGCCTGCTCCGGTAATTGGGGCAGGCTTTTTTATTTTAATTCATCTATGAGAAAGAGCAGTGAAACACCTATCTTTTGTGCGTTAATTATTAATACTATTTGCATCCCTTGAAAACCTCTGCAAAATATATAGCCGATCGCATTCGCCTTATGATTGCCACCAAGCAGTTCCAGGTGGGCGAAACTTTACCCTCTACTCGTGAGCTGGGTCAACAGCTTGAGTCCAGTTTCCATACCGTACGTAAAGCGTATCATATCTTAGCGGATGAGGGACTGATTCGCGGAGAGCGTGGCAAGGGGTTTATCGTCGAGCGGCAGAATACGAATCTCGATAAAGCAGACCGACTGGAAATTGGCGCTGAGAAAATGCGCAAGCTTTTGGAAGAGTTGATTGGTTATGGGTTGGATGAAACAGAGATTGATGAGCTTTTCCAGGAGCAGTTAAGCTTCATGGATTGGCCCGATCGCATTGAAACCTGTGCTAGTATTGGTGAAACCAATGAACAAGGGCGCATGCTGGCTGATGCGATTAAAAAAGAGGTGGGAGTCCGCAGTAAAATTTTAAATGCCAATCAGTATAACGAAACGGTTAAGTTTGATGCCCTCTTTGTGCCAGTGCAGTTGGTGAACAAGTTCCGTGACTTTGCTGAAAAGGGTCGTTTATTGCCTATTGTGTACAGCATCAACCCAGATACTCTTTTATCTATTGTGGATCGAGCAGCAATAGATACAATTGGACTCGTAACAGCTGATGATCAGTCTATTCCGAAGATTATCGACGAATTGAAAGTGAGTATCAATTTTGGAGGCTCATTTGTAGCGGGTGCTACTTATGGTGAGTCATTGCCTCTTTTTGTGCGTGAAACAGATCTGATTTTATACACTTCGGAAAGTGCTAAATTAGTTGAGAAAAAGATTCCGGAACGACGCCGTATTATGCTTAGATATAGCATTTCAGAGCAAAGTGCCGATACTATTCGGGCTGAGCTTTGGGATCAGTAGTAAATTAAGAATTTTTAAATACAAAATTATGAATTATAAAAGCGATTGACTTTTTATTTCCCACCATCACACTCCAGTAACCAGTAACCAGTAACCAGTAACCAGTAACCAGTAACCAGTTTGTCTGACAAGAATATTAAAAAGCTGTTAAATCGTGCGATTGAGGCGGTTTCTTCAGAAATTGATACTGTACGCGAAAAACCAGCTCGTGATGTGCTCTTTGATGGTAAGCGGCGCGAAGATCATCCGCCGAATACGTTTTATTATGAGTTCGAATCGCGCAATACCTCACTCCGATTTGCAGAAGTTATTAAGGGAGAAATGGAGGATCACGACGATGAGCTGGAACTTTATCCGGTGACGGTTGAGGATGAAAAGGTAGTGTTGCATTTTCCGCATAATTTTGGATCCACGCTGCCAAAAGTGCAGTTGGAATGGGAAAATGACTTTGTCTTGCGTCGACTGAGGATGGAGCTTGAAAAGCTGCTCGATTCAAATAATAAACAAGCGCGCAAACGAATGGGGCGCTTGTTTTATCCGGATCCCAAAAAACATCATAAAGACGATGAAGATACACGGGTGCTGGATGACAGCCGGAGAAACGCATCACAGCATGAATCACTCATAAAATCGCTTCAAAATAAGGTGCTCTACGTGTGGGGTCCGCCGGGTACGGGAAAAACGTCTACACTTGGTTTTATGATTGCCAACTATCTGATTAAGGGTAAACGAGTGTTGTTCGCGGCTAATACCAACCGGGCTGTGGATGTAGGATTGCTGAGTGCATTGCAGGCTTTAACTTCTGTAGAAAAGGAACACCTCGAAGAGAATGTGACGCGATTTGGAGAGATGGCTTTGGACAGTGATCGTCTGGCCAATGTGCTTTTTGATCAACATGTAGAGCAAAAAAAGCAGGAGGGTAAAGAAAAGGCTGGAAACTTAGATAATCTGCTGGGTGAATATCAGAAGCTGCAAAAAGAGATTGATAACTTAATGGAGCACGGCGAAAATGTTCCCGAAGAACTGGATGAACGCATAAATATGCTGGGAGAGCGTGTGGATGAACATGGCGGCGAAGCTGCTCTGGAAGAGAAAATTGATCGATTGATAACAGTAAATGAGCGGGTTGAGTTAGAAAAGAAACAGTTGGTGTCTACTACTTTGGCGAAGGTTTGTACCTCAGATCTTTTCGACGGACAAACCTTTGATGCTGTGGTTATTGATGAGGCGTCGATGGCAAATTTGCCGTATTTGATGGTGCTTGCTGCCAAGGCGAAGTCGCATATTGTGGTAGTGGGTGATCCTATGCAGTTGCCTCCTATTGCGTTGACGGACGATACTCATGCCCGTAAATTCTTGGAAGAAGACATTTTTACATTTGCGTCAGGAGCTGATACTACTGAAGATTTGTTTGAGTGGCACGATAAAAATCGTCCGCTTACTACATTTTATGATACGCAGTATCGGTTGAATGAAGATCTTGCGGAGGTGCTGAGTACGGTTTTTTACGAGGGGCGTTTAAAAACAGCCGAAGCGGATCAGAATTTAGATTCAGCTATTACCCCGCAAGAGAGCAGTGCGCCCACGGTTAATGTGATTGACAGCCAAAAATATGGACCGGTGCTTACCCAAAAGGATGAGGGCCGAGGATATAGTCCGGTCAATGAAGTGCACTGTCACATTTTAATTAAAATGGTAAGGCGATTGGTGCTAAAAAATCAGGTGTCGGTGGATGAGATTGGCATTATAGTCCCGTTTAGAAGTACCGTTTATGATATTCGAAATGAGCTGTATGAAAATGATTTTGGGATGATCGAAGTTGGGACTATTCACACTTTTCAGGGACGAGAAAAAGATGTGATCATATTTGATACGGTGATGAGTGGAGAGCAGCAATACGGCCGGCGTCGTCATTATTCGGTACGTCCGTTTGATGAAGATAAAAATGGATTGGCAGTGCCACGGTTATTGAATGTGGCTTTTTCTCGAAGCAAAGAGCGGCTGGTGTTACTTGCTGATATGGATCATATCAACAAGNTATATGCCGATAAATTTTTGGGACGATTGCTGCGGCGTTTTCAGAACCAAGAAAAAGACCAATAGTTGGTTTTGTAGTCTTATTCTCAAACTTTAATAAAGCTAATCAAAGTCTCCCTCTTCGTAGCGTTGGGCGTAGTGTTCCTCATTGATACGATTAAAGTCTGCCAGCGGTTCCTCACTTAGGGAAGCGGTAATCATTTCTCGTTTGCCTAGGGCGCCTTGTGTTTTTGCAACCTTCCATCCAGCCCAAGCTAAGGCTCCTTGGGCTTTTGAAGCCGCGCAATAAGTGGTTAATACGGCATCCTTACTGCTAACGTCGCGTAATTTCTTAAATGTATCACCGGTCCACAGTTCAGAATTTACATCCGGGGAAAATGCGTCGTGGAATATGTAATCAGCTTTTAGATGATCGGGATTAAAATCCTTGAACATCCCATTAAATAGGTGGAGGGTAATATTAGAGGTTACAGAATACTCATTCAGTCCCTCAGATAAGTCATCAAAAATAGCAGGCAGGTGATCGGCCAGACTTGGGTGACTGAGATATTGATTGTAATTAAGGTTTTCTGCGGTTTTGGTACTGATTGGGAATCCCTCAATAGAATAAAAATCGATAGTGGTGTTGGAGTTTACTTCCAATACATAATCCATCAGCAGAAGAAAGTTGAGTCCGGTACCGTAACCAACCTCCAAAATAGTGATGGGATTAGAGTCTCTAATATCATCCAACAATAGAGACTGCTCAAAAAAAACGTGCTTGCTTTCTGCTACAGCTCCGTTGGGATTATGGTAGTGCTGATCAAATTGTGAAGAATAAATGGTATGTGAGCCGTCGCGGGTGGCTACGACTTTTGATTGCTGTTTCTGGGAATCAGTCATTAGTCGTTAGTGCTGATATTAACATTTCCATATCCGCAGTTGATAACAATGGGCAGTCCTCCACCATTTAGAGTCCCGCTGATACTTCCTTTATTTTTTGTGCC
>P_1C_Sed_2_UnCtyDRAFT_1000033_pt1 | contig 35477 bp, 24 predicted proteins | sample Pon1CUnioCityCA_4_FD_10229 | JGI IMG/M metagenome (IMG submission 10229) | reverse complement strand
AACTTTTTGAGAAAATCCATAACTTTGGCTTGGTGATTTGTTAAATTTTGATATTAAAATAAGGATCATTTTCATGATATGAAGCTTAGTCCATAAATAATTTTAATCTGATATTTTACGGCTTAATTCAAAGGAATTCCAATATAAAAAAGAACTAACCAGCTATACATTGAATTTATCAACGGCATCTAATCGTCAACAGACCCTTCTTCGTAAATTAAATCGTAAAAAGTATCGCTACAAAGAGCGTCTTTTTTTATTGGAAGGTGCTCGTGCTGTGAAGCAGGTAATAGCGAATCAAGAAATAAAGATACGTACGCTATTTTTTGATAAAAGTCAGCATTATTGGGAGCAAGCTGACTGGCGAAGGACGGCTGACGAATTGGAGGTAGCGACATTGTCGGAGGAGCTGTTTATGGAAGTCTCGGATACCGATACTCCGCAGGGCGTATTGGCGTTGTGTAAGATGCCTTCAGAAGTCACCGCTGAGGAGTTGGCTGAGCAATCAGGATTGATTATTGCACTGGATGGATTGCAGGATCCGGGGAATTTGGGCACAATTATTCGGACAGCCGGATGGTTTGGAATTTCAGGCATTATATCGGGTAAGGGAACGGTGGATATGTTNCATCCCAAAGTTGTGCGGGGGACGGCAGGGGCAACGGGGTCGATACCATTTATGAATGCAGAATTATCCGAGGTTTTTGATACGCTTGAACGTGAGAACTGGCAGATTTTTCTGTTAGATGCGGGACCGCAATCGCAACCGCTGCACAAAATATCATCTATAAAAAAGGGAGTAATTGTGGTAGGAAATGAAGGACACGGTATTCGTGATGAGCTATTGACGGGGAACCGGAATAGCGTGCAAATTTCGTCGCCGGTGGACCAACAAAATGTGGAGAGTTTGAATGCGGCGATTGCTGCATCGATAGCCCTGTATGATTTATCCAAAAAAATCTGAATTATTTAATTAAAAAATTCGCAAGTATTGATTCTGACTGGCTTATTCGATAACCTGTTAGAAACATTTGCATAGTGGCTGTTTATTCCAATCTAAATCACTTTTGGTATGGCTAAATCCAAGAAAAAGAAAATTTACGTTCTGGATACCTCGGTATTACTGTATGATTCTGAGGCGGTAAAGAATTTCCAGAAGAATGATATTGCTATTCCTATAACGGTTCTTGAGGAGATTGATACGTTTAAAAAAGGCAACGACGTCATAAATCTACATGCACGTGAATTCAGCCGCTATCTCGATAAGATATCTGACAAAAACTTATTGCAAAAATGGATTCCCTTAAATGGGAAAACCCACGGAAAATTGCGGGTTATCAGTAATGAAAATAGTGAGTTGGATGCTTCAAAAGTTTTTGGAAATGAGAAGAATGATCACCGGATTTTAAACTCGGTGCTGAAGCTGATGGAGGAGGAGCCAAATAAAAAAGTAATTTTAGTTTCGAAAGATATTAACCTTCGGATTAAAGCGCGTTCGCTAAACATAGATGCGGAAGATTACGAGACGATCCAGATCAAAGACCTTGACCATCTGTATCAGGGTAAAAAAGAGGTGAACTGTGACGATGCCATCATTGATAAAATGTATGAGGAAGGGAAGTTACCCTATACCGATTTGCAGGATGAGAAGCCCAATAACAACCAGTTCTTTATTTTGAAGGGACAGTCGGGTTCGGCACTGGGATATTTTAAAAAGGAAAGTGATGCAGTAGAGCTTGTACATAAGAGAACGGCTTATGGAGTAACGCCGCGAAATGCGGAGCAAACGTTTGCGCTAAGTGCTATCTTAAATCCAGATAATTTGCTAGTCACAATTACCGGTGCCGCGGGTACGGGAAAAACCCTGCTGGCATTGGCCGGTGCGTTGGAACAGCGACGGAACTTCCATCAGATATTTCTGGCTCGTCCCATTGTACCGTTAAGTAATAATGATATCGGCTATCTGCCGGGGGATATTAACTCCAAGATTGATCCCTATATGCAGCCCCTCTGGGATAATTTGTCGTTTATCAAAAACCAGTTTTCCGAGAGTAGTAAAAAATACCAAAAGGTTGATGATATGCTGGAAAATGATAAGCTGCGTATTATACCACTGGCATATATTCGCGGACGGAGTTTATCGAATGTCATATTTATTGTGGATGAGGCCCAAAATCTTACTCCGCACGAAGTAAAAACGATCATTACCCGAGCGGGGGAAAACACGAAGATTATTTTCACGGGCGATATCTTTCAGATTGATACGCCTTATTTGGATACTCAGAGCAACGGTTTGTCATTTCTGGTAGATCGTATGTATGACAGTGAACTCTATGCACATATTAATTTGGAGAAAGGAGAGCGATCAGAGCTGGCAAATCTAGCCAGTAAATTGTTATAAATGTAGCGCGCGAATTTACAGGAATATCAACAGACAGAATATAGGTTAGAATGAATTTTCCAACTGTTTACATTTGCGGCTATTCTAAATCAAGGTGCTGCGCCGCAATCCAACCGGTGGTCCAGGCAGATTGAAAGTTGTATCCGCCCGTGATGCCATCAATGTTTAGTACTTCGCCTGAAAAATAAAGGCTATCCACTTTTTTACTTTCCATGGTTCCCATATTTACCTCATCAAGTGGGATGCCACCGCTGGTGACAAACTCTTCTTTGTAGGTGGTTTTACCCTCAATCTCATATCTGGCATTCGTCAGTTCCTGCGTAAGGTGATGAATGTATTCGTTAGATAGTTCTGCCCATCTTGTTTTTGGATCAATATCAGCCAGTTTTAGAAATCGATTCCATAAACGGTTAGGAATAGGGAAAGTGTCTTGTTTCTGTGTAGTTTTGCGGGCGTTGGTATTCCGAAGTTTTTTAAGCTTTTGTTGAACTTCCTGTGAATTCAAAGGATGCAACCAGTTGACCTGAATTGTAAAATCGTAATTTTGGTCATTAAGATAACGCGCTGCCCAAGAGGATGTTTTTAATACGGCCGGTCCGCTAAGTCCCCAATGTGTAATTAAGATGGGGCCGTCATGTTGATAGGAGGTTCCTTCAATAATGACAGATCCATTTTCTATTGAAATACCCGATAGGTCTTTAAATATNTTTTCTTTAAAGTTGAACGTAAACAGTGATGGAACCGGCTCAATAATAGAATGTCCCAACTCTTCAAGCCACTTGTAGGTACTGCGGCGATTGGAGCCGCCGGTGGCAATAACTACGGAATCAAAAACTTTGGATTCTTTGTTTTTAATTGACAACTCAAATTTTTGATCCTCTCTGTGAGCAACGGTTTCCACTCGATGCCGGTTTAGTACATCTACGCTATGATTGTTCGCTTCCTTTTTGAGGCAATTGATAATAGTTGCCGAGTCATCAGTGATGGGAAACATGCGTCCGTCGCTCTCTGTTTTAAGTTCAACGCCTCGATCTTCAAACCATGATACCGTATCGGCTGGCTGAAATTGTTCAAATGCCCAGCGGAGCTCGCGGCCCCCTCTGGGATACGCTTTGGACATTACTTCTGGATTAAAGCAGTGGTGGGTTACATTGCAGCGTCCCCCACCCGAGATGCGGACCTTGGAAAGAACTTCGCGACTTTTTTCAAAAATAGTGACGTTGAGGTCCGGGTTTAGGTGTGCTGCATTTACGGCAGCAAAAAATCCGGCAGCCCCACCGCCAATGACAGCAAGTTTGTTGGATGGTGACATATTTCCTAAAGGTGGATGAACTCAGAAGTTATTGAATCGCCCCAGAAGACATTAGCATGAGCATCAAAATCGTCGGTAGAATCGGTGGTTAGAAATCTGCGTATTCGATTTTGGGTGCATTTTTCTTCGATTTCCGGATGCCGGTTTAAATAATCGGTCAGACTTTTAGCTACAATCTCACCTTGGCTTAGAATAGTGATGTCATCTTGAACAAACTTTTTAATTTTATCAATTAGCAAGGGATAGTGAGTACAAGCCAGTAACAGTGTGTCGATTTCTTTAGATTGAGACAAGATTCCATCGATATGTTGCTTAACGAAATAGTCAGCGCCTTCACTGTCAAATTCTTGGTTTTCCACGAGCGGTACCCACATTGGACAGGCTTCTTGGTAAACTGTCAATTCCGGGAATTGTTTTTTGATCTCCATTACATATGATTGGGAGTTTACGGTACCGCTAGTTCCAAGGATTCCAACATGACTGGTTTTAGAGTAGTTACCTATTACTTCGGCCGTCGGACGAATAACACCGAGTACTCTTCGTTGGGGATCGATATTTGGTAAATCCTGTTGTTGGATCGTTCGAAGCGCTTTGGCCGAGGCGGTATTACATGCCAAAATTACCAAGTGACAGTTTTGGTCAAAAAGATACTTAACGCACTCCAGAGTGTAGTGATAAATAGTATCAAAAGAGCGTGTTCCGTAGGGAGATCGTGCGTTATCACCTAGGTAGAGATAGTCGTATTGAGGTAGCTCGCTCACAATATCTTTCATGACGGTAAGTCCACCAAAGCCGGAGTCGAAAATGCCAATAGGGGTAGAGCTCATGTATCGTGTTAAGTATTAATGATCGTGATATTTAAGATATGATCTAAAACTAAGAAAAATATCTAAATTACTTATTTGCACTACCTAGTTAAGTTGCCTGGCGAGAACCACTGTTTTTTTGAAGCTCACATCGCTTCCCGAAGCACTGTCATAGGCTTCAAAAACAACAATATAAATGCCGATACGGTTGCGGCTGTTGTTATCTTTTCGACCGTTCCAAATAAGCTGTCCCTCAAATCCGGCTTGCTCACCGTTGGCTAATGTGCGAACCAACCGTCCATAGCGATCATAAATGCGGACTTTTATCAAATAGTCCTGTTCGTCGAGCTTATAGTTAATGAATAGATTATCTTCGTAGCCGTCATCATCCGGAGAAAAAGGGTTGGGATTAAAACTAATACCAGTTTCCTGGATTATTTCACCATCTTCCTGATATATAGAGTTTTCTGATTTTGGGGTACCACCTTTACCTGTTACACTGGAACCCCAGTTGGTATTATCATTACTGGGACCGTCCGGTAAAATGCGTTCCAGGGCAACACCGCGGGTATCAATGATATTTGGGTTGTGCCAGCTTTCATCATAAAAAACAGAATCGATGGTAGCGCCCGTGCTGTCGGCTATGTAAATAGCGTCATTGGTGGAGGCCAAACTNAGACTGGATCGATCTGCCCGTATTATGGATTGCATACTTGGTGATGACAGATCAAAAAAGACGGCAGTTTGACTTTCCTCAAAGTTTGCAGACTCATCGGCATGGACGAGTACATATCCTTGTGGAGGAACCCATTTTGCCGTTGTAGATACCGGTTGAATATCACGGATATCTCCGTTTTCATCGGGCTCGTCATGTAGGAAAAGTCCTTCGAGGGAAATAGCATAATCCTGCGTATTATGAAGTTCGATATACTCAGTTTGATCGGGCTGATTGTCATCCGTTTCGGCCAGAGGGTTAAACATTATCTCGTTAACAACCAGATCTTCCTTTTGCAGCGGTTGTGCTATTGAAATATCAGAGCTTGTTGTCGTATTTCCCTTTACATCGCTAAGATTTTCTGCCCGGATTGTCGTGCTATTTGCATTGATTTTATTGCTCTTTGAAGCTGCTGAAGACAATAATATTACATTAGCATTGGTTGAGTCATAAGCAGCGATTGAAAGTTGTTCTCCTTCGGTATAAAAAGCCGTATTATCGGTCAGACGTATAAATTCGTTAAACCGAATTTCATAATTACTACTACTCAAAATCTTCGAAAAGATCATCGCGGGAGAATCGGTATCCTCCTGGAAAGTGATATTTTGGTTTCCTGCGGAAAGGCCCTTTTCAGAGTTATTGGTCTGCCAGTTTGAGGCGTCATTTGAAGCCCCTAATGGATCTTTACGCTCGAGGGAAGCTCCGTTGTTACTACCGCCCCAGCTTTGGTGATAGCGTAAAGAATCGATTGTGATACCATTTTTATTTCGAATATAGATGTCATCGGGGGTGTTATTATTCAAGGATGGAAACCTACTTATTGCTACCCCACTTGGAACTCCTGAAGCAAAGTTCTGATTTCCGGATAGTACGATGTATTCTCTGGCTTCAAGTTGTAAGGGGTGTTCAATTGTAGTTTCGGAACTAAAATCTCCTATATCCCATCCGGTTAAATTGAAATTTTTATCTGTGGTATTGTAGAGTTCAATGAAATCAGCCTTTCCTTCAGACCCTGGATTATATAGGATTTCATTAATAACGACTTGTCCTGACTGTGCTTCATCAATTTGCAGGAATTCGAACTCACGGGTAGTATTTTTCAAGGTATTGCCAAAGATGTCAGAAATATTAGAAACAGTCACTTCATAGGTTTGGCCGTCAACAAGTGCTTGCCCTAAGAATAGAATTACCGTTTCATCCTGTGCGGATATCAACTGAATGCCTATTGAGGGGGAGAGCTGGTAGTTTTGCACATTAGTTGCAGGTGAGGAAGCTATTTTTTCTGAAAATGTGAGCTCAATTTTATTTTTATCTATGCTGGTTAGGATTTCTAAAGTGGGCGGGGTTTGATCTTGAGGAACCTCATTTTGGGATCCCGGTGAACCAAATCCATTGGGAGCATCACTCCAGTTTTCACGAAATGTTCCTGAGACTGCTGTTGTACGTCGCTCAAGCGCCACTTCTTCGCCACCCCAGTCGGAAGTGTACTGCAGGGAATCCAGCAGTGTGCCATTTTGATTTCGCAGAACAATCTGATCGCCGCCGTTGTTTAAAGCAGGAAAATTACTCATTGTTACCAGTGCTATATTAGGATGCTCTGTTAATAGCGTATTATCAGGGGCGATTACCACGAAGCTATCTGGCGGAATAATAAATCGTGTGTTGGCAATAATCGATTGAATACCGCGATTATCACTCAGGGTCCATCCCTGAAGATTAAATGATTCGTTAGAGGGATTATAAATCTCGATGTATTCGGTATTACCGGGTGAGGGAGCAAAATTAAATTCATTTACAAATACGTCACCGGATTCAGCATTAGAAACTTTATAGTAGGTAAAAGAGGTATCTACAGCCGAGATAATATTCCCGAATAGATCTGCAATATTTTTTATCCCGAGAGTATATGTTTCTGCATTTTGTAATTGCTTATCAAGCGCTAAGAGAACGGTGTTGGGAGCTGAAAATTGAGCACTTGCTACAGATAGAGCATTGGAGATGGAATAATTATTAAGATCTTTTGCTAAATTCTCATCCAGATGTTCGGAAAAAATGAGTGCCAATTCTGTGTCGCTTTGGATCTCAAACTGCTCTAGGGTTGGAGCTTCGGTGTCAGGCTCAATTTTATTCGATGAGCCTGGTGTTCCGAATCCATTTGGAGCAATGCCCCAGTTGTTTTGATAAATAGCTGAAAGATCAAAGGATCTTCGCTCCAAAGCCACTTCGTGGGTTCCCCAATTGCTTTGGTAGCGTAGGGAATCTACGAGAATACTATTACTGGTTTTAATGACTATATCGTCGCCACCGTTATTGAGTGAAGGAAAGGCGCTACCCATGGTAACTAAGGCAATTTCGGGGAAATTATTTTTGAGCGTTTGGTCAGGGGTAATTACAACCGCGCTGTCAGGTGGTAAAACAAATTTTTGCGATATAATGGTTTTGCGGTTACCGGTATTATCATTGATAGTCCAATTTTGAAGGTCAAATGATTTTGCAGTCGTATTACGGAGCTCTATATACTCCGTAGATCCAGAAGGAGGAACCGACATAAATTCGCTAATAAAAACCTCACCGCTATCAGCCACGGAAATTTCAAAGAATGTAAATGTAGTATCACGATTTGATAAGGTGTTGCTGTAAATATCCTGAATACCGTCGAGTGTCAGCTGGTAATTCATTGCATTTTGTAGGGCAGAAGCAAGAGAAATTGTAACAGAGTTTTCTGCATTTGTTGTGGCTTGATCAATGGGAATAGAACCGGAAAGTTGATAATTGTTTGGGTCATGGAGTGTTTGTTTTAGAATCGGTTCATTGAAGCCAATTTGTATGGAAGTATTACTTGTGACATTCAAGCTTGAAATATCGGGCGGGGTTTGATCGGGCTTTACCTCATTTGTGAAACCTGGCGTACCAAATCCATTTGGACTGTTGCCCCAGTTGCTTTGATACGTACCTGAGGCATCAACGGTGCGTCGTTCGAGGGCTACTTCATCACCGCCCCAGTCGGAGGTATATTGCAGTGAATCCAGAAGCATACCATTTTGATCTCGGATGATTATCTGGTCTCCACCATTGTTGAGGGCCGGGAAATTACCCATGGATAACAGTTCAATATTGGGGTAATCAGATTCAATAGTGTTATCAGGAGCGATGACCACAAAACTGTCCGGTGGAACAATGAATTGATTCTCGGAAATTATTTCCTCAAAACTATCTCTGTTATCACTTAGTGTCCATCCTTGCAGATTAAGTGATTTGCCGGAGTAATTATATAGTTCAATATACTCAGAGCTGCTTGCAGACGGGGCGTACATAAATTCATTAATGGCAACATCTCCGGAATCTACCGGAGACGGATTGTAAAAGGTGAAGGAAGTATCGGTAGAAATGATAGTATTGCCAAAGATATCTGTGGTATTTTCGATGGATACAGTATAATCCTGGGCATTTTGTAGCTCTGATGCCAGAGAGAGTTCTACGGTATCAGCAGCAGTTTGATCAACTGAACTAATACTGCTGTTGGTGATTTCATAGTTGCCGGTTTGGTCAAGCCGTTCATTAAAAACCAGCTGTAGCGTTTGGGTAGATAATATATTCAGGTCGGTAAACTTGGGCGGTGTATTATCTTCGGCTATCTCATTGGTCGTACCCGGCGTACCGCCATTAGGATTGGGAGAATTACCCCAATTTTCTTTGTAGATACTCGCAGCAGACGATGACCGCCGTTCAAGGGCTATATCAGTACCGCCCCAATCAGAGTTATAGGTCAGGGAGTCGGCATTCGCTCCGGTATCAGTAATCAATTGTACTGCATCAGGTGTTGTATTATTAAGCGCAGGGAAGCCGGCTTGATGGTACGCTCGATCTCCAAAGATATTAAACAGTTCCGTGGTGTCTGCTGAAATAACTAAGAAGCTGTCAGGTACTATAGGGATGGGGCTCGAGCCTAAACTTGAACTGCTGTTGTGATCTGCTATCTGCCAATTGGCAAGATTTAAGTACTTATTACTGGTATTCCGGATCTCGATATATTCTTCGTTGATTGTCGAAGGATAATCATAGGCAAATTCGTTGATGATGATATCTCCTTGGACGTAAGAGTCAAAAAATTGGAACTCAAAATTAGTATTGGGATCAATTGTATTGCCATCGTTATCAGCGATGGTGCTAACATTTAGGATATATTGTCCGCCAGAGATAGAATTACTGTACGTAAGTTGAACGACATTTCCTGAAGTACTTGTGCTGCCAGGATTTCCAATATTGGGGGTAATGGTAAAGTCTGATGCTTGAACGCTGGCAGGATCAACATCCAGATTAAAAGAAACATCAAATGTCTGATTATCTACGACGGTAACATTTTGGATATCGAGAGGAGGATTGATTTTTGTTACCTGAATATCGTCGTATTCGAACAGGTTGGATCGGGTGCTGGTATAATCACTAAATAGTCCTATAAATTCACTTTGGGTATAGGTATTATCGGCTGCTGTTCCCAGAGAGTTATATGAAGTGCCTCCGAGAGAATCAGCCAAAAGTTCCCAATTTNCATCGAGATCTCGGGTTACNCGGATACGAATAGATACAGGATTTATATCAACAAGTCCATCAGGTCCATCTATAATTTTTATTGCACTGCTACCATCCTGACGATAGAGACTTACTTCATCTTCAGTGTCGCCTATTTGAACAAAATATCCATCTACAGCGCCCTTCACATCTTGGCTATCAGAAATAATATAGAATCTTGATAAATTGCTGCTCGATGGATTGAAACCTAGCTCAATATATACTTCCCATTCACCATAAGCAGCTGTTGATACAGTGCTGATTACCGCTTCAGCTGTTTCGCTGGGTGCATCGAGCTGAAGCATGTTCGATGTGTTTACGATATGTTTAGATTCGCTATCAACCCAGGTAGGGCTATTTGTAAAATCACCGTCACTAAAACCCTCATCAACGGTAACGGTTTGTGCAATAGCCTCTGCAGAAATGAAAGTAATTAGAAATAAGCAAAGTGCTGTAATGGTATATTGCATATTGATTCGGCCCGAAAAAGATTGATGGGAGGATGTTGATTTAGAAGGGCATGGTTCGTTAGGCAATCTGGATTTAGAAAAGAGGGTGAAACTGCTATCAACAGCTTCACCCCGGAAGGACATTTGATATTACTCTCTATTTCAACGGCTTATACGCTTTTTACACGTTTGTACTAGTAAGACCATTAAGAGGACAAATCCTTACAAAATTATCCAATAATTTTTATATACTCTTTTTTGCAGCTATAAATTGAAGAAACCTTCTAATGAATTACTCCTCCAATCCAACGGTTCCTGTTGATATACCGAATATTAATCATGGCTTTCAGATTGCAAAGGGATTATTGAAAGTAAAAGAAGATGGACTTCATTTTGAGTTTGAGGTAAAAGATAGTTTTGTAGGCTTGATTACATCCGGTGTCCGGTCATCAGTAATTTCTTATGCTGATTTGGAGGATTTGCGTTTTGAAAAAGGGTGGTGGAATGGAAAAATCATACTAGAGGGGACATCAATGAAGGCGTTTGAAGAGTTGCCTGGAAGCGAGCAGGGACGATTGAAGCTAAAGGTTAAGCATTCCAATCGTGATGATGCACAAAGTGCTGTCTCTTCGGCTCGGGTTCACCTCTCTGAATATAAGCTCAAAGAACTGGATGACAAGAATACATAAGGATGTAGTGTTAGATAAAAATACTGTCGAAATCCAGGGTTCCGACAGTATTAAAACCTAAAGAAAAGGGAGATTAGCTGATATATCCTTTCGCAGCTAAGAGTTCAGCATTAAGAATAGCTCCGCCGGCAGCACCGCGAATAGTGTTATGAGCCATGGTTACATATCCCAAATCCATGACTGTGCCTTTTCGAAGTCGCCCCACCGCCGTTTGCATTCCGTCTTCGCGATCAGCATGAAGTCGTGGTTGAGGATAGCGATCTTCTTTATATAGTCGTACGGGATTAGCCGGGGATGAAGGCAGGTCAAAATCTGCAATGGGATTTTGCCAGTCAGTAAATGCTTCTTCGGCTTCTTTGATCGATGATGGTGTACTTTTTAATTTCACTGATACCGAGAGGAGATGTCCTTCGATCGTAGGTACGCGCACGGCTGTAGCCTGAATAGTAAAATCATTAAAGCTCACCGAATCATCAGAGAGTGTACCCAAAACCTTTGTTGCTTCGGTCTGTACTTTGGATTCTTCTCCGCCTATAAAGGGCACAACGTTTGCTACGATATCCATACTTGAAACGCCGGGATAACCAGCTCCTGAAACAGACTGCATAGATGTTACAACTAGGGAATCTATGCCGAAGGCATCATGCAATGGACGTAGCGACATTGAAAGTGGTACGGAAACACAATTGGGATTGGTGACAATCCAGCCATTTCCATTTGGATCAAATGATTGTTTTTTGATAAGATCTGCATGATCGGGATTCACTTCGGGAACCAACAGCGGCACCTGCTCGTGCATCCGATAGTTCTTGGCATTGGATATCACGGGAATCCCCGCTTCGGCAAAATCTTGCTCAATATCACCGGCTACGGATGAATCCAGTCCCGAGAATACAAAATCGACCCCTTTAAAATTAGGAGGCTCACATTCTTGCACGGTCAGTTTAGCTGCATTCGAAGGAAGTTCGGTTTTCTCAATCCAGTGGGTCGCTTTAGTATATTTTTTTCCTGCTGACCGTTTTGAGGCTCCTAATGCTTTTACAGAGAACCATGGATGATTATCAAGTAAGCGAATAAATTTTTGTCCGACGGCTCCGGTAGCACCGAGCACGCCAACCTGGAAGGAATGCATGATATTTTTGAGTTAATTAGTGTGGTTCATACTGAGGATATATAAATGAGATGAATACAATATCATTCCCATTGCCCGCCAAAAATACGGATAAAAGGATAATTAATTAAAGCAGTAATTTTTTCTATCTTTGGGCATCTTAAAAAATATTGTCGAACCCAAACTTTTAGCACGTACATGTCAGTTACCGAACTCGATAGCTTAGATACGCTTGTTTCCTTGGCGAAGTCTCGCGCCTTTATTTATCAATCCTCAGAAATTTATGGCGGTCTTGGAGCCGTATATGATTATGGTCCGTTGGGCACAGAGCTCAAACGAAATATTCGCGATTTTTGGTGGAAGGAGATGACTCAGCGGCACGATAATATTGTTGGGCTTGATTCAGCTATTTTCATGCATCCCAAAGTGTGGGAGGCCAGTGGGCATTTAGAAGGGTTCAATGACCCTATGATTGATGACAAGCAGTCAAATAAACGCTATCGGGCGGATATGTTAATTGAAAACCATATTGCAAAATTGCGCAGTGATGGTAAGGCTGATAAGGCCGATGAGCTACAGGAACTGCTTGATACGGCTGGGACACGTGAAGGAGTTTGCGAGGATTTATATAAAATTATAATGGATGAAGAGATCCGTGCTCCGGAATCCGGCGCGTTTGAATGGACTGAAGTGCGTCAGTTTAACCTGATGTTTAAAACCCAGTTTGGTGCTACTTCATCTGGTGGGGAAGACGATGACGCTGTATACCTGCGTCCCGAGACGGCCCAAGGCATTTTTGTGAATTTTAAAAATGTGATGGATACCGCACGCCAACAGGTTCCGTTTGGTATAGCTCAGGTTGGCAAGGCATTTCGTAATGAGGTGGTTGCCCGGCAGTTCGTATTTCGTATGCGGGAGTTTGAGCAGATGGAGATGCAGTATTTCGTAGAACCGGGAACTGACGAGGAGAGCTATGATTATTGGCTCAACAAGCGTATTGATTGGTTTAAAAAGCTGGGGATTCGCGAAGATAAGCTTCGTACTCATCCACACCCCGAAGATAAGTTGGCGCATTATGCCGAAGCTGCTGCTGATATTCAGTACGAATATCCTATTGGCTGGCAGGAGGTTGAGGGCATACATAATCGTACTGACTTTGATCTTTCTCAGCACATGGAACATTCTGGTAAAAAACTGGAGTATTACGACCAGCAAAAGCAGGAAAAATATGTCCCCTATGTAATTGAGACATCTATTGGATTGGATCGTACTGTAATGATGGTACTTTGTGATGCCTACCGAGAGGAAGAAGTGGATGGTGATACACGTACAGTGCTAAAGATGAATCCACAGTTAGCACCTACTAAGGTTGGGATTTTCCCCCTCATCAAGAAGGATAAATTGCAGGATCTGGCGCATAAAATCACAGATGATTTGCGAGAAGATTACAATGTGCTGTATGATGAGTCGGGGTCCATCGGAAAGCGGTATCGTCGCCAAGATGAAGCAGGTACACCTTTTTGTGTTACCGTTGACTTTGATGGTGTTGAGTCTGAAGGCGAGGATACAGTCACGATCCGTTATCGTGATGATATGACGCAAGATCGCGTTCCGGTGAGTCGACTGAAAGAGGTTATTGATGAAAAAATGAATAGTTGGACGGGGTAGTAGATATTTCAAATGTTGGCTTAGGTGCTTAACAATTTAGAAAAACTGAAATAAGAAAAGGAGTTCACTTAAAAAGTGAACTCCTTTTTATTTCTTTGAAATACTGTTTTACATATTAGTGTTAGCCACACCAATTACTCCACATCCCAGGCGTGCTCCAGCAGCACCGGTTGGTTGGGATTCAAGATCATCTTCACCGGCATGAATGATAATACCTCGGCCCATAATGCTTTCGGGACCATTTAGTGTGATAGTATTATCCACATAGTCAATAGAAGCATTTCCATCGGCATCAGCTTCAAGGTTACCCATGTCGCCTACATGACGGCTTTCGGCATCCGGTCCGGCATGTGGATTATCTGCGGGATTGTAATGTCCGCCGGCTGAAGTACCGTCGGCAGCTCGGCAGTCACCATACTGGTGAATATGGAAGCCGTGCTTGCCTTCTTCCAATCCTTCAAACTCGCCCTGCACGCTGACGCCCTCATCAACTTTGGTAAAGGTTACATGTCCGGTTGCATCACCATTTTCAGTGGGATGGACTACAGCAACGGCCTTCGAAAAATCGGTTGCCGGTTCAGTAGTCGTTTTCTCTTGTTCCATTTCTTGTTGAGCGCATCCCATCGCGAAAAAGAGCAGTAAAAATGAAAAAAAATACTTTTTTAATGATTGCATAAATAATATGGTATTTGTTTTTGTTAGTATTTCAATCCTAATTGTTTAACAAGAGCTAATGTATTGGCATTCGATGGAATTTAAAAATGGAGGCGGTAGCAGGCGAAAGACTATTTATCTGGATTTTTTTATCGCAAGAGTGGTCTTTGATTTATATTTTATCCCCTGATTTTAATAATTAAAAACCTATAAATCGTTATAAATTATGGCAGAAGAAACGACACCCCTTTTTCACTTGGCATTTCCAGTCTCTGATCTCGAAGAAACACTCACTTTTTATCGGGATGTGCTCGGTTGCGACACGGGTCGGAGTTCAGACCAATGGATCGATTTTGACTTTTGGGGGCACCAGGTCGTCGCACACCTAAGTCCTGAGGAAGCGGGAAAGTCAAGTATGAATGATGTGGATGGTCACGCCGTGCCAGCCAAACATTTTGGATTGATTTTGGAATGGGAACAATGGGAAAAGCTTGCTGAAAGATTGGAGAACGAAGGCGTCGACTTTATTATTGAACCATATGTTCGATTCAAGGGCAAGCCCGGCGAACAGGCCACAATGTTCTTTAAGGATCCCAGCGGTAATGCACTCGAATTCAAGGCATTCCGCAACAAGGATCAAATTTTCGCCACTTAATTAATAGGATTTAGTAGTGAGAGGTGGGTATTGAGACGGTGTTTCCTCAATACCCAATACTCATGACTCACTACTAAACTCTTCTTCAATTTCGCTCATCGCCATTGCCAGCTCTTCCCATTGAGCATAGATTTCAACAAGTTTTCCTTTTAGTTTCTCGTATTCCATCGAGATCTCTTTAACCTGTTCTTCGTCATCATAGAAGTCCGGCTGGGCCATAAGATCTTCGATTTCACTTTTACGTTCTTCCAACCCTTCAATTTTTTCTTCCAGCGGATCAATCTTCTTTTTTAGTGGTTTCAGCTTGTTATACTTTTGTTGTCTTCGTTGGGCTGCAATTCGCCGTTCTTCCTTACGCGATAAGCCATTGCTAGAAGAATTCGAGCGATGTTCTTGATCTTCTTTTTCAGCCTCTTCTCGTTCCTCGACTTTGTCCAAATAATAAGAAACGTTGCCATGAAAAGTGTTCGTTTCGTTGGGACGTACTTCCAGCACTTTATCCACAATGGGATCTAGGAAATCACGGTCGTGACTCACAATCATATAAGTACCTTCGTACTGGTCTAGCGCCTGCTGTAAAATCTCTTTGGATTGCATGTCGAGATGGTTCGTAGGCTCGTCAAAAATCAGGAAGTTAGCAGGCTGCACCAGCATACGAGCGAGGGCAAGACGACTTTTCTCTCCGCCCGATAGCACCGATACTTTTTTGAATACGTCATCACCCTGGAAAAGGAAACAGCCCAAAATGGTACGCAACCGCGTTTCATCAGTTTTGGGTGCAGCCTCCCGCATAATTTCAAACACTGTTTTGCTGATATCTAGCTCATCGGCTTGGTGCTGGGCAAAATAGGAGGTTGTAACATTGTGCCCTGGTTCTCTTTCCCCGTTATCAAAGCTCTCAAGTCCGGCCAGCATGCGAATCATCGTCGATTTTCCCGCGCCATTAGGACCCACAACTGCAATTTTATCTCCGCGATCAATGGAGTAGGAGAGATCATTGAAAACAACATTTTTATCGTATTGCTTTCGGACATTGTTAAGCTTCATCACTACAGCGCCGCTGCGCTCGGGCGGTGGGAATTCGAAGAAAATCTCCTCTTCGCGCTCATCGAGCTCAATTTTATCCATTTTCTCTAGCTGCTTTATGCGGCTTTGCACCTGAGCAGCCTTGCTGGCGTTGTAGCGGAACTTATCGATAAATTCCTGGATCTCCTTGATCTCTTGTTGCTGGTTCTCATAGGCCTTTCGCAGGTGCTCTTTTCGCTCGGCATGCTTTTCCTCGTAATAATCATAGTTCCCCGAATAATCGTGTAGGTCGCCGTATTCAAGAGCCAGCGTGCGGGTCGTAATTTTATTGAGGAAAGCTTTGTCGTGCGATACAATAATAACTGCACCTTCATAGCCATTCAAAAACTGTTCAATCCAGCGCAGCGATTCAATATCCAGATGGTTTGTAGGCTCATCCAATAAAAGATACATCGGACGTTGAAGCAAGAGTTTGCCGAGCGCAATACGCATTAGCCATCCACCGCTAAATTCAGTCGTTGAGCGCTGAAAATCGTCTGGTGTAAATCCAAGCCCCATTAAAACTTTTTCAATATTCGATTCCAATGCATAGGCACCGGATTGTTCAATGCGATTCTGGAGCTTACCTACTTGCTCCATAGCCGTTTTATACTCTTCGCTTTCTTCATTAAGGGTTGCCAACTCTTCGCGGGCTTGTTGCACTTTTTCTTCAAGTTCTTGAATATCGGCAAAAGCACTTTCCATCTCTTCATAGACAGTTAGGTTCGGGTCTGGATCTACACCGTCTTGTGGCAGATAGCCGACTGTAGCGGCTTTTGACATAGTAATATTGCCATCATTGGGCTCAACCTCTCCTGCAATGATTTTTAGCAGTGTTGATTTGCCGGCCCCATTGGGACCTACGAGTCCCACACGTTCACCGGGATTAATGATGGTGCTAATACCATCAAGCAGCGTTTCGTCGCCGAATGACAGAGATATGTTTTCGAGTTGAAGCAAGAATATAAGTTCTTTAAAATTGGCACTTAATATAACCATCAAAGCAATGGAGCTAAATGATTTTTTGCGATTATTTTAAATAACCGCTCAAATTCGAAATCCGTGACGGAAGCTTTTTAATCAGGTACAATTGTCCTATTTTTGACCTATGTATTTACTGTTTTTTTATTTAGCGCTCGCTATTGGTGTATCGTTTCTATGTTCAATTCTGGAAGCGGTATTGCTTTCAGTGAGTCATTCCTATATCGCTATTATGGAGCGAAAGGGGGATTCATCGGGTAAATTGCTGCATAGTTATAAAGAAGATGTAGATCGTCCACTTTCTGCCATTCTTAGTTTAAATACTATTGCCCATACTGTTGGTGCTGCCGGAGTGGGGGCACAGGCCCAAATTGTTTTTGGGGATGCGTACGTAGCTATTACTTCAGCAGTGTTAACGTTTTTAATTTTAGTGCTCTCTGAAATTATCCCTAAAACCATTGGAGCAACGTATTGGCGAAGTTTGGCACCAATGGCAGCGAAAACACTTCGTGTGCTGATGTTCTTGATGTATCCGCTGGTTGTGATGTCGCAGGCGATTACAAGATGGCTTGCGCAGGATGAAAAAATTCCCAGCTTTAGTCGTGAAGAATTTGGAGCCCTTGCTGATCGTGGGGTAGAAGAGGGTATTTTTGAAGAGGAAGAATCACGAATTTTTAAGAATTTAATTCGCTTTAATTCACTTCGGGTCAAAGATATTATGACGCCCCGTACAGTGGTAGTTGGCTTTGACGAAACACTGAAGGTGAGTGATGTTAGTGAAAATGTAGAACGGCTTCATTTTTCGAGGCTTCCTGTTTATGGTGCTGGTCGTGATGAAGTTACCGGCTATGTGCTTAAAAATGATTTATTGCTTATGCTGGCTCGGGGGCAAACGGATAAAGAATTAAAAGAATTTAAGCGTGATATTCTTATTGTCCCGGAGATGATGCCGCTTCAGGATTTCTTTGAACAGCTGATGAAAAAGCAGGAGCACATCGCCATAGTTGTAGATGAGTACGGCGGGTTTGCGGGGGTTGTAACAATGGAGGACCTTGTAGAAACGCTTCTGGGAATGGAGATTATAGACGAGGTTGATACCATTGAAGATATGCAGAAGATGGCACGTAAAAAATGGATGGAGCGTGCTAAAAGACTGGGTATTGTTCCTGAAGATACCGAAGAAACATCTTCTCTGGATTCAGCTTAGCAGCTGGCTAAAGTTTTTCTGCATACCTTTCTGTTACTTTCATAGTCGATCCCGTATTTTTACGGTGTGGCTGAAAAACGTACTATTCTATTTTCATATGCCTTACATTTTTTTACTATTTCAGGTTCGTCATTTGCAGAATTATTCATAAGGTTTGGCATCAAATGTATTGTCATTACTTAAAATAGTAGAGTATAGCTGGTTGTATCTTCTGGAAAAGAAGTGCTCATTAGTATATTCTGATAAAGAAGTAACGAGGACTTTGGGCAGTAGGTTTGATAATGAAAAGGGGAAGAATGTTTTTTGTTGAATATNAGCTAAAATCACAGTTCTAATTGTTGAGGTATTCAAATAAGGTGATTGATAGTATCTATTTTGATTTATTTTTTTTAATTATAAGGTGATGATATGCTAATAATGTTTNCTCAATNTTTTATCAGCTTTTGATGGAGATGGTTGTTACACAAAAGACTACTTACTTCAACATCGGTTTTCACTAACATATGCATATCGCAAAAGGAGAAAAGAATGAGTCTGGGAATAATCTGGTGAAGAGGATTCGACAGGGAGACGAACAGGCTTTTGAGAAGCTCTTTTGTGAATATTATTATGATTTGTGCTCTTTTGCTTATCAGTTCACAAGCTGTAATGAACGGGCTAAAGATCTTGTGCAAGATGTGTTTTTGAAAATTTGGAATCGCCGCAAAGAATGGAAAGTACACCGTTCTGTAAAAGCCTATCTTTTAAAAGCAGTTCGTAATTCTGCAATTAATAATATCAACAAGAGAGGCCATCGAAGTGACGTTCGGGAAACCTTTTCTAGAGAAATTCTGCAACATATAAAACCCCCTGTTGATCGAGAATTTGATAAAAGGGATGAGTTGGTTGATCAAATCTGGGAATCTGTTTTAACAATGTCTAAGCGCCGCCGCAGGGTATTTATTCTTTATCACCGGCATGGTCTCAGTTATAATGAGATTTCTGAAGTGTTGGATATTAGTCGCAAGACTGTTGAAAATCACATGGGCTTGGCTCTTAAGGACATTCGCGCACAAATAGGATGAAGCAGTACCTCCGAAAGGTTGGTTTGCGCAGTCAATGGTTTTCTTAAAATGCTTTCAGTACTCTTAAAATACAGTTTATTGGCAATTTGAGTTTTTATTGGGGGGAGTACCTTTCGCAACTGTCTTATAGGTGAAGAGATGATCGATCATTAAAAGACATTGTGATGGAGCTGAATGGTAAAGAATATCAATTGATTGCCAGTTATTTGGCGGGCGAATGTACCGACCGGGAACGATTAAAGGTTGAGCAATGGATTGGCGAAAATAAAGAGAATAAGAAGAAGTTTCAGGAAATACGTCGTATCTGGCAGCTTTCCGGGGATGCTGTTTCTTCTCAGGATATGGAACTGAATCTTGATCAGGAATGGAATCGTCTGGGAAGACAAATAAATGATCAAAAAGCTTCATTAAGTAACAAGAATTCCGATCAAAAACGGTATTGGTCTTTTCGGAGCTCATCTATTCATTCTGCAACCCAGAAATTTATTCGAATAGCCGCGGTATTTTTAGTTGCGGGACTTTTTGGGGTATTGTCCTACCATGGTTGGTACCAACCTGATCAAAAAGAACAACAAGAGGTCTTGCGGAAAATTAGTACTGATAATGGTCAGAGGGCTAATCTTACACTGGCCGATGGCACTGAAGTTATGCTCAATGCTGATAGTGAGCTTGAACTCCCCACAAAATTTGCTTCTGATGTTCGTGAAGTCCACTTAAATGGTGAAGCCTACTTTAATGTGTCAGAGAATAAGGAGAAACCATTTTTGGTACACTCGAGCGGGTCTACGGTACGTGTTTTGGGGACGGCCTTCTCTGTACGATCATACCCTGAAGACCAGCAGGTCCAAGTTGTAGTGGAAGAAGGACGTGTCTCTTTTGGAAAAGAAAAAGAAGCTGAGAATGAAAAAGCAATTTTGGGTCGTAATGAGCTGGGTACGTTTGATCTTTCAACAAATACTCTAGCCACTCAAACCGTGGACGACATTGAATTATATATGAGTTGGAGAAACGGATACTTGAAATTTGAAAAAGACCAATTGAATAAAGTAGCGAAGGCCTTGGAGCGGCGATATGATGTGGAAGTTATTTTTGAGGATTCTACTCTAAAGGAGCTTTTACTTACGGCATATTTGAAGAGTCGGTCGCTCCGGAATGTACTGGATGTTATCACGACGTCATTAGAAATAGAATATGAATTAGATGAAAATACGGTCACTTTCATGAAGTAAGTACTAGATGATGTAAATGATTTTGTGTAACCGGTTTCAATAAAATTGGAAGGTAGTAACTCAAAAGCGATAGTTTTTAATTAAAAAATAAATCCAAACGGAGGTTCTATGAAAGAATCGTTATTGCATATTTTGTCAAAGTCGGTGCTCTGGTGCCTGGCTGTATTGCTGGTTTCGCCGGTAAGCCAGGCATATACGGCCGACGCTCAGGGACAGTATTTAACATCTGCTGCAAATGAGTCCATCAACAAGTCGTTTTATTCGGTTAGTAAGTATTCCGATCGCATTCCTGAATTACAGAGAATCATTTCAGTTGATGTAGAGAATGCACCAATACGAGAAGTATTGGAAAATATTGTATCGCGAGCAGATTTGGGTATAGCCTACAATGCTGAAATGCTTTCTTTAGGGCAGCCGATTACGGTTGACATGAATAGTGTTACTGTCGCATATGCTTTACAAAAAGTGCTTGGCGACACTCCTTTTGAGGCAGCAATCTCCAAAACACGAGAAATAGTATTGCGAGACCGTCCTGATCCTCAACCGTTGGTAATACAGTTTCAGCAAGAAATTTCCGGTACCGTAAAGGATGCTGAATCAGGTGATCCGCTACCCGGTGTTAACGTGATGGTTCCAAATACAACGGTCGGTACATCAACTAATGAAAGTGGGGAATACTCAATTTCAGCCCCTGATGGAGCTGATAGCTTGGCGTTTTCTTTTATTGGATATCAGCGGCAGGTTGTGCCCATAAATGGACGAAGCACTATTAATATAGAATTGCGATCAGAGGTGCAAACGTTTGGTGATGATGTGGTAGTAACTGCATTGGGTATTACGCGTGATGAAAGATCCATTGGATATTCATCCCAAGAAGTGGGAGGGGATGAACTCACCTATTCCCAAGATCAAAATGTGATTGGAGCATTATCAGGTAAAATTGCAGGCGTCCAAATTTCGGGATCTTCCGGTGCAAGCATGGGAGGTACCCAGACGATAAAAATTCGTGGTGTTAACTCGCTAAGCGGTGAAGGTCAGCCGTTAATTGTGGTTGATGGAACTCCTATTTCCAATCAAAACTTTGCGGGAAGTGGCGGAGCCGATTTCGGTAACTTGGCACAAGATGTAAATCCCAATGATATTAAATCAGTAAACGTGCTTAAAGGACCGGCTGCCTCTGCCTTGTATGGTATCCGAGGGCAATACGGTGTAGTTATGATTACTACCAAAAGTGGGGCAGGCCAAAGAGATCTTTCAGTTGAATTCAGCTCCAGTTTTGAAGTGCAACGCGCCGGAAACTTTATGGAATATCAGAATAAATACGGTGCAGGTTACTCTTTGGATTTTCCTACCCTTTCAAATGGTGATCCCTATGTACCTACAAATTGGGATGAAAGCTGGGGTCCGCGGATGGATGGGACCATGGTTCGAGAATATTTCAGTTTTTATCCACAGGATCCTCGATATGGAGAATTAACCCCGTTTGAGCCACAGCCGGATAATGTGAAGAACTTCTTTGAAACAGGCTTTAAATCGAACCAAGCCATTTCAATTTCTGGAGGAGGAGATGATAGTAATTACCGTTTAAGTTTCAATGATTCCAGGACAGACGGAGTTTATCCCAATACCGAGCATCATCGAAACAACCTCGGTGTAAGCGCTGGAATAGATGTGAGTGAGGATTGGAGATTTTCCACAAATATTAACTATGCCCGGAATAGCGGGCAACGTCCTCCTCAGGGATATGGTTATGGATCCCAATATTTTCGACAGTGGTTCCAACGCAATGTTAGCATGGAAGAATTGGAAGATTACAGATATGATGATGGCACTTTTAAACACTGGAATATTGGGATTCCTTCACAAGGAGAAACACCGAGTCCTGTGTACTGGGATAATCCATACTTTCTGGCTTACGAAAATGAAACAACGGATGATCGAAATCGTGTATTTGGTGATTTCGGAGTAGAATATAATGTACTGCCTGAACTTACATTGAATGCCTCATTGCGCGGTGATGTGTATGTGCAGCATATTGAGTGGAAGTCCGCTGTAGGCGGTACGGGAACGTCCGGCTATACGGTTGGCAAATACGAAAACCGGGAAATGAATTACGATATTTCAGCTCAATATGTTAATGACTGGGATGCTTTTTCAATAGATGCTACAGTTGGTGCAAACATGTACGATCGTGATTATTCTTTCTTGCGCCAATCAACGGTAGGTGGTCTCTCAACACCGGGTTATTATAACATTGCGGCTTCGGTTGACCGCCCTGATAACACATCGTATGAGCTTGAAAAGCAGATATACAGTGCATATGGTCTTGTTTCACTGGGATATGATGAAACCTATTTTGTAGACCTTAGTTTAAGAAATGACAAAACATCTACGTTGCCGGAGGATAACAATTCGTATTGGTATCCATCAGTTTCGGGTAGTTTTGTTTTTAGTGAACTTGTCGATTGGGAACCGCTTACTTTTGGTAAGTTACGGTTGAGTTATGCGCAAGCAGGCTCTGACTTGAGTCCTTACCAAACATCGGCGGTTTATAGTATTGGTACTGTATATGATGGCACTAATACGCTTTCGGTACCAAACAATCTGAATAATCCGGAAATTGAGCCCTCTTTTTCCCATTCGTATGAAGGTGGTGTTGATCTTAACTTCTACGGCCGCTTAAAATTGAGCTTTACATATTACGAGCAGCAGAACGAAAATCAGATAATACCGTTAGATATTTCCGGAACAAGCGGATATAATACCGCGACTATTAATGCCGGTCTCATTGAAAATAGCGGTATCGAAGTTGAACTTTCCGGTACGCCTATTGAGACCAGGGATATGGTTTGGAATTCCAAGTTCAACCTGGGGAGAAACCAAAATGAAGTTGTTGAGCTGCACCCTGATATTGATGTGTACACACATGGTAGTCACGTATATTCAAGCACTGCAAGTTATTTGAACTCCTATGAAGGAGAAGAATACGGAGCTCTGGTAGGTCAGGCTTATCAGCGTGATGAAGAGACTGGCAAAATTTTATTAGATGATAATAACTTGCCGATCTGGACAGATGCCACCCACAATTTTGGAAGTGTTCTTCCCGAATTTACTGGAGGATTTCAAAATACATTCCAGTATAAGAACTTCAGTTTAGCTACGATGATCAGCTTCCAATCTGGCGGACAGTTCTTTAGTTGGTCACGAATGCTGGCCCATAAGACAGGTTTGGCTCCAGCTACTGCGGCTGTCAATGATCGGGGAAATAATGTTCGCGATCCTGTAGCCCAAGGCGGTGGCGTATATGTAGAGGGCATTTCAGAATCTACCGGGCAAGAAGTTTCCACCTATGTTGATGCGCGGGACTACTACAGAGGAGTACTTGGTGATGATATTTACGAAGATTGGGTAACTGATGCTTCGTATATCAAGCTAAGCGAAGTTAAATTCGGATATACGTTTGGTAATGATTTGATGGATAGGTTGCCCATCCGTTCAGCTGAGGTTGCTGTGTATGCCAAAAATCCGGTTATGATATGGCAGGCGGCACCGAAAGGGTTAGATCCCTCAGAGCTGTCAACAGGTAGTCAGGATATCACCTGGACAGAGACCGGGCAGTTGAATACCGTCCGCACATTCGGCTTCAACTTAAGCTTAACTTTCTAAGAGTATAACTATGAAGAAACTAATATTATCCATAACGGTTATTGCATTTCTGGTTAGCAGCTGTGAAATCGCAAGCTTTGATGACGATATAAATAATAATCCTAACCTTCCGAGCGAAGCTGAAGCTTCGCAGCTTATTGCTAACGCGATGCTTTCGCTGCCATCATTGAGTTCTTCCCCACAGGGAGTGTACAATGCGCAGTATTTATCGGAAGTGATTTATATTAGTGGTTCTCTTTATCCTGAGACTACGACTAGTTTTTACTGGTTGTATCAGGGCCCTTTGATGAATCTCCAAACAGCAATCGAAAATACCAATGATGCTAACGAAGCGGCTGTTGCCAAGATCCTCAAAGCTTACTACTTCTGGCATATGACGGATCGATGGGGAGATATCCCTTATTCTGAGGCATTGAATGGGACAGAAGATTTTACCCCGGCATATGATACCCAGCAAGAGATTTATGAAAGTCTCTTTGCATTGTTAAAAGAAGCCAGAGATCAGCTTGAAGTCGGTGGTGGACTTTCAAATGATATAATCTACAATGGTGATATCGAAAAGTGGAGAAAGTTTGGTAATACCGTTCGCATGTTGATGGCGCTTCGTTTATCAGAAGTAGATGAAACATGGGCTGAAGATGAGTTTACGAATGCCATGGATGATGGTATTATGACATCAAATGATGACAATTTTGTATTCCAGCATCTGGCTGATGAAAACAATGAAAATTACTGGTACGATCAGATTATACGGCAATCTCGGGTATGGTGGGCCATACCAGTACGGATACTCGATATGATGGAACCGTATAATGATCCCAGGCTGCCGGTTTATGGAGAAGAAGCTGCCAATACCGGCAACTATACGGGATTGCCTTTTGGTACCCCAAATGATGTAGAGGCCGATGACTATTCATTATTGGGAACCCAAATTTATGAACAGGATGCACCTGTTTACCTGGTTACCTATGCACAGGCCAAATTCGCATTGGCAGAGGCGGCTCAGCGTAATTGGACCACAGACTCACCTGGAACCCATTATAATGAGGCTATTGAGGCTTCTATTGTTCAATGGACGGGCAGTAATGCAGGAGTACAAAGCTATCTTAATGAGCCTGATATAGTGTATGATCCTAATAATGGTATTGAGATGATCTCAGAGCAACGATATCTGCATCTGTTTATGCATGGTTATGAGGCATGGGCGGAATATCGAAGAACCGGCTTCCCCGATAATATGGTAAATCCACAAGGCAGAGACGTACCATTGCGACAGGCTTATACGTCGGATGAGGCATTGAATAATACTGAGAATTATGAAGAAGCGGTTGATCGTCAGTTTGGCGGAGACAATTCAATTAACGGCCGACTCTGGTGGGATGAGGAATAACCCCAACCAAATAAAAGCCTGTTATTAATTTATAAAAAGAGAACAAATACTTTGAAAAGGCACAGGTACCTCATCTCCTGTGCCTTTTATTTACCATCAATAATTATCTAAAGGATTTAATTCAATGAAATATCGATTTTCATCAATATCACTAATCATTTTTCTGTTTGTTTCGCTGATGGCTTGTGGCCCATCTCAAGAGCAGGATATTCAGCAGATAATTGGGAATACCTCTCATCACTTTGCACCCGACAGCAGGGTAGCTTTGTTTGATGTAGAAGTAGTATCAAATAATGGAGAATGGGTTTTGAAGGGAGAAACGAATATTCCGGATGCCAAAGCTGCTTTACTGGATTCTCTTTCAAACATGAATGTTATGACTGTTGACAGCATCCATGTGTTGCCCGATGAAAACCTTGAAGGTAAGACGTTGGGAATCATTAACAATTCAGTAGCCAATNTTAGATCGCGACCTTCGCATCCGGCACAACTTGTAACACAAGCCACATTGGGTATGCCAGTAAAAGTGCTCAAAAAAGAAGGTAGTTGGTATTTTGTACAGACCCCGGATGATTATTTGTCGTGGGTTGATTATGGGGGGATCCACCAAATGAGCAAAGAAGAATATGAAGAGTGGAAATCATCAGATAAAATTATCTATCTCGAGACCAATGGCTATGCTTATGAGCAGCCGACTCGAAATTCACCAAAAGTTTCTGACTTAGTGAGCGGAAGTATTTTCAAAGTTACAGGAACAACGGAAAGTTATTATGAGGTTAGCTATCCTGATGGTCGACCCGGTTATGTTAGTCGTTCTGAGGCTCGCTCTTTTGAGGATTGGAAGGCCTCAGTTAAGGCATCAGAAAATCAACTGGTTGAGCGAGCAAAAAAAATGAAAGGGTCGCCTTATCTATGGGGAGGAACATCCTCCAAAGGCATGGATTGCAGTGGCTTTACAAAAACGATCTATTTTATGAATGGCTGGATTATACCGCGTGATGCATCACAACAAGTGCACGCGGGCGAATTGGTGGATTCTACCGGAAACTTTGAGAACTTACGTCCAGGTGACCTGCTGTTTTTTGGCAGAGAGGCAACCCAGGAGCGTGACCGGCGCGTAGTGCATGTTGGTATGTGGATTGGCAATAACGAGTTTATTCATTCTGCAGGCCGGGTTAAGGTGAGTAGCATTGATCCCGATGCGGAAAACTACGACGAATATAATCTTAATCGCTATCTTGAAAGCCGTCGGTATTTGCAGCATAAAGAGGGCAACATCGTCGATGTGGAAGATATGTATGATATATGATGGAATACATATATTAATCGTTTTTGTTGTTTAAGCTGATTTATTAAGCCAAAATGTATTTAACAAAAACCTATTTTAATTTAATTGATTTTTTTTCTTAATTAGAAAAGAGGCTTTATAAATGCCTTATAGAGAAGGACAGAAAATCGGATGGGAGGGTATGGTTAAAGATTTAATTTATACAACCGCCTACCTTAATATTAAATATTAAGCAGGGACCATTCTCACTATTTCCGTATCTCAGAAAAACTAATCCAAATGGAGGTGCTATGAAAGAATTACTGCTAAATATTTCATCTAAATCTATACGCTGGTGTCTGGCGGTACTTTTATTTTTGCCAGTAAGTCAGGCGTTTTCTAACGGTACTCAGGGTGAGTATTTTGCTCATGCTGAAAAAGAGGTCTCTGATGAACTTATTCAGGTTGAACAACAAATCTCTGGGGTGGTAACCGACGCTGAAACAGGCGATCCGTTACCCGGTGTTAATGTAAGAGCTACTCAGGAACCTTCCATTGGTACTTCTACAAATCAAGATGGTGAATATAGCTTAGTAGTACCTGATGATATTACCTCCCTTACTTTCTCCTTTGTTGGTTATCAAGAACAAGAAGTAAACTTAAATAATAGGACAACTATTAATGTGACCTTAGAGCCGGAAGTCGAAGCTCTTGGTGATGTGGTTGTGACTGCATTTGGAGTTGAGCAAGAAAGAAAATCTTTGGGGTATTCTGTACAAGAGGTTACCGGCGAAGAAATAGCAGGGAGCGGTGAGTCCAATTTAGTTGGTGCTCTGCAAGGTAAGCTCGCAGGAGTTAATATTCAGAATACAAGTGGTGCAGCAGGTTCTGGTATGGATATTACCATTCGTGGAATATCATCATTGAGTCCCAGTGGAGATAACCAACCGCTTTTTGTAATAGATGGGGTGCCTGTAAGTAATCAAACCACTTATGGTAATGTATTACCCAGTGAAGGAACCAATTCACCGGGAAGTGCCGAACAGTTTTCCTTCTCTAATCGTGGTGCGGATATTAACCCAGACGATATCAAGAATATTTCAATCCTAAAGGGTCCATCGGCTACTGCACTTTATGGTCAGCGTGCTGCAAATGGTGTTGTCGAAATAACTACTAAGCAAGGACAGGCCGGACGAACTGAGGTAACTTTTAAATCATCAGTTGGTGTAAGCGAAGTTAACAAGGCTCCCGAAATTCAGGATGATTTCCAGCATGGTTATTATGGAGCTCTGCCCTACAGAGAGTTTTCATTTGAATTTTGGCAATGGGGACCGCCTACGAATGAATCTTCAAAAGTTTGGAACAATTATCGCCGATTTTTTCGACGCGCTACGAATTACAGTAATTCCCTCAGTGTCTCCGGAGGTAATGAAAATACTACCTACTTCAGTTCGATGTCGAATGTTAATGAAGAGGGAATAGTGCCAAATACTACTTGGGATCGGACAACCTTCAAGTTGACCGGATCGCATAAAGTTTCTGAACGTTTTGACATCTCAGGATCAGTCAATTATTCAAACTCCGGAGGAGTGAGACCAACCGGAGGGGATAAGTCGATCATGAGTTCTTTGAGCTATTGGACATCTTCAAATGATGTAACCGATTATAAGTTCCCGGACGGAGATCAGAAAAATTATTCTGGTGATAGAAATAGTCCGAACTCTGGCTTTATTGATAACCCGACGTACTTTGCCCATAACAGTACCCTCGAAGATGATGTTAATCGTGTGATGGGTAATCTTGGACTAAGCTTTGATATAATGGAATGGTTAACACTGGACTACAAGTTTGGAGCTGATTACTACAATGATTCCCGTGAGCGTTTTGTGCCGCCCAATCTGGATGTTGGTACCCAGGTTAATGGATTTCTTGTTAAAGAGCAGATAAACTATCGACAACTGAATTCCAACCTTTATTTGAGAGCTAATCGGAGCTTTACGGATAAGTTGAATGGATCTTTGGTATTGGGTAATCAGGTGACGGATATTGATTCGGATCGCTTGAATACCCGTGGTGAGGGTCTAAATATTCCTGGGTTCCGCTCATTGGCAAATACAACCAATATTTTTACGACTGAAAGCGGGTTTCAGAAGCGCTTGGTTGGTGTGTTTGCCGATGCTAAGTTGGAATATGATGGGACATACTTCCTAACCCTTACTGGCAGAAATGACTGGTCATCAACGCTGCCATCTGATAATCGGTCATTCTTTTACCCTTCTGCAAGTCTTGGCTATGTTTTTACGGAGGATTTAGGACTTGCTGATAATAACATACTCCCATTTGGAAAATTGCGAGTATCGTGGGCTAAGGTCGGTAAAGATGCCCCTGCTTACAGTGTTGGACAGTACTTTGAGGGGGCCTCGGGCTTTCCATTTAGTGGAACCGGGGGTTTTAGTAAGGATACGCAAGCCGGAGATCCTGATTTGAAACCTGAGATTACTACCTCTATAGAGGTCGGAACAGATCTTCGATTCTTAAATAATCGACTGCGACTAGATCTGACATACTTTAACCAGACAAGTAAAAATCAGATTGTCGCCTTCCCGGTTAGTAATCCGTCTGGATTGTCGAGATACACCACTAATGCGGGTGAAATTGAGAGTAGAGGAGTAGAACTCTTACTAAATGGTACTCCTGTTCAACAAAGAGACTTCAGCTGGGATGTTTCAGTAAATTGGTCCTCGGTTGCCAGTGAAGTAACAGAAATGCCAGAAGGTCTGGATGTTATTGAGTTTGCTAACAGTGGTTTCGCAGGTGTTGTTAGTCGTATTCAGGAAGGTGGAGAAATGGGAGATCTCTATGGTTATAAGTTTGAATACACTGATAATGGCGAGTTACTTATTGCAGACGATGGATTACCAACAATCAGAACAGATACATTAGTCAAAGTTGGGAATGCATTGCCAGACTGGCAGGGAGGTGTCACCAATACATTTAACTATAAAAATTTCACGGCTTCTTTCCTCGTGGAAGTTCGATGGGGAGCTGATGCTTATGATTCAGGTCAGCGCAATAGTATCAGAAATGGTATTATTGAACTAACAAAATGGCGAAATGACGAGGTCATTTTTCAAGGAGTCACGGATGATGGTTCAGCGAATCAAACACCAGTTAGATTGAACCAAGGCTTTTACCGAAGTTCAACTCGATTTAACAGGGCTTCGGAAATACTTGTTCAGGATGCTTCATGGATTCGTCTGCGGAGGGCTCGTATTTCATATTCCTTGCCCAACAAGCTATTGGAGAGACTGCCGATAGCGTCTGCATCCTTTAGCGTGACAGGACGGAACTTATTTTTGAATACTCCTTTCAGAGGTTACGATCCTGAGGGACAACAATACGCTGCCGGTTCAAACACCTATGGTTTTACGGGATTGAATATACCGCCTACACGCAGTCTTTCCTTCAGTATGAATCTTAAGTTTTAAAACAAGTGAGGATGTCCATGATACGATCAAAAAAATACATTTCGATCTTAGCAAGTATCCTGATTGTTTTCTCCTTTGCAGCATGTGAAAACTATCTAGGTGGTGATACGAACCAAGACCCAAACAGGGTTTTTGAAGATGATATTGGGTTAGATGCATTGTTACCTCCGGTATTAGTGTCGACAAGTGAGGCTCACTATAGTATAGCCTTTACCTTTTCACGATATGCTCAACATATTTCTTTTGTTGGTGACGTTGCACAGGAAGAAACCTCGTTGAATGGAGCCTGGACGGAAATCTATTTGGCATCGCTCAACAACTTGGATGTAATGGAGCAAAAGGCAGTAGAAGCCAATGCATCGCATTACTTGGGAATTGTTAAAGTGATGCAAGCCTACAATCTAAGTATGGCCACGAATGCCTGGGAAAATATTCCTTGGTCAAATGCATTCCAAGAAGGGGATTTTTCGCCAAGTTACGATACGCAGGAGCAAATCTATTCTGATATTCAAACGCTATTAGATGATGGTATTGCTGAGCTGCAAAAATCACCTTCGGAGTTTAATGAACCTGGAAGTGATGATGTTATTTATGGGGGCGATATCTCCAAGTGGATTAAAACTGCGTATGCGCTGAAGGCCAGAAATGCGATTCATACGACTGAGAAAGGAGCTGTTTCTGCAGCTAACGATGCCCTTTCAGCGCTTCCAAATGCATATAGCAGTAATGCAGATGATTTCCAGGTAGCATACAATACCGACAAAAATCTTAATCCCTGGCATACCAGTGCATATTTAGCTGCTCAAACAGGTAACCCGGCACCGGATCATGCCGATCAGCTCATCGATATGATGAACGGTACAACTTATCCTGAAGAAGATCCTCGGCTTCCGATTATTGCTAGTAACGGTGGTGCAGCAGAATATTATGGTAGTGAGAGCGGCAACTACGGAGTCAATCAAGATGCGCCGGATAACAGTTCTAACACAGCTTTTTCCGATGAAACCTTTCATTCAAGAGCTGATGCCCCAATTATCATGATGACTTATGCTGAGATGAAATTCATTGAAGCAGAAGCTAGATTCCTAGTAGATAATGGGGGAGATGAAACGGCTACAGGAGCCACACAGCAGGCTTATGAAGCCTACATGGAAGGTATTCAAGCCAATATGGATAAACTTGGGGTTTCCACAGCCGAAAGAGATGATTATATGAGTGAGCCCAGTGTAGATGTCGGAGCAGCTAATTTAACGATGGAGCTTATTATGAAAGAGAAGTTCAAAGCTTTGTTTTTAAACCCTGAAGTATATAATGACTATCGCCGGTATGATTGGGATAGTGCTATCTTTACTGATCTTGCACTTCCCGCAAATCATAATCCGGAATTAAATGGTGAATGGATACAACGGGCTGTTTATCCAAGTTCTGAGCTGAGTCGAAACTCAGAAGAAGTCCAAAAAGCACAAAAAGATATTGGAACCCCAATGTGGTTTTATAACTAATTGAAAAGTATATCAGATTATGAAAAAATTAATGACTATGAAGAAATTAGTTTTGTTTGTAGCTGTAGGTTTCTTGATGATGTCTTGTCTCAAGGAAGATAATTGGCTAGAAGATAACATTAAGGAAACGGGGAATCAGTATCCGAATATTTCTGACTTTGAGATTGAAAATCTAAAGGATGAATATACTGAAGGAGAAACTGTCCAGTTGGATCTTCTATTCTGGTCAGAAGATCCCATAGAGGAAATCGTACTGCGTGACTCCGTTGTTAACGAAAGCGCTCAACAGGTTTACAGTCGGTTTTCTCCAGATGAGGCTTCATTCTCTGAAGCAAGTCAGACCGATTCGTTGAGAATACAATATCAAATTCCTACTGTTCCCAATGATCCCTCTCAGATTAATTTGGAAGTTGAAATTGTCAACGAAAATGGGTTGACAATGACAAATGTAGAAACTGATAATTTTGCAGCCGGACCTATTAATATCACTGTTATAAAGTGATTTGTGAGTAGATATGATTCACCATAGTAAAGCTCTTCTTCGGAGAAGAGCTTTACTATTTTATCTCAGATTAAGGAAAGAATATTTATAAAAGTATGTCCCTAAATAATATTCGTTTTTTTATAACTCTTCTTTGTATTGGGATGATCATAGGATGCAAGGATGAGATTCCCGAGACAACTGTTGAATTAAAAATCGATATCCAAGAAAAACTGCAGGAATTAGAAGGAGATTTTGCTGTAGCTTTTAAAAATATTGATGATTCGACCCAAACTGTTCTCATTAAGGAAAGAGAGATGTTTCATGCCGCAAGCACTATGAAAACGCCGGTCATGATTGAGCTCTTCAAGCAGGCCGCATCCGGGCGGTTTTCGCTGGATGATTCTGTCCTTGTGAAAAATGAGTTCCGAAGTATTGTAGATAGCAGTTTCTATAAGATGGATATCAGTGAGGACAGCGAGGGAAANTTGTACAAGAAGATAGGTCAAAAGCGTACTATTCGCCGGCTTATCAACGATATGATCACCATGAGTAGCAACCTGGCTACAAATATTCTAATAGAAAAAGTGGGTGCCCAAAATGTCACTCAAACGATGCGAAATTATGGAGCTGATAGTATCAAGGTATTGCGAGGTGTTGAAGATATCAAAGCCTATGAGCGGGGTTTAAGCAATCGAACGACAGCTTTAGATGAATCAATAATATACGAGCGATTGGGACAAGGAAAGGCTGTAAACGAGAAAGCTTCGAAGGAAATGATCGCGATCTTAAAAAAGCAGCAATTTAACAAAATGATTCCTGCCCGGTTACCCGATAATGTAGAAGTTGCACACAAGACGGGTTGGATTACAGGTGTACATCACGATTCAGGACTCGTCATTTTGCCCGATGGCCAAAAATATGTGCTGGTATTACTTTCTAAGAATGCACCTAATCGGGAAAATGTGATATCAACTTTTGCAGAAATTTCAAATCTCACCTATAAATTTGTCACTCAATGAGTAGCCGAAAAGACTTTTTAAAGGTATTGGGACTATCAGCTTTTGCTCCATTTTTTAATAATGGGGTTACAGGGCTTTCGCGTAAACAGAATATTGTCAAACCTAAACGACTCAGGGAGGGGGATACTGTTGGGATTGTGAGCCCTGCGGCCCCAGTTTACGGGCAAGAAAAAATCGAAATTATGCAAGAGTCCATGGAAGCCCTGGGTTTCAATGTAGTAATCAGTGAACACGTGACTGATCAGTGGGGATACTTCGCGGGGCAGGATAAATTGCGTGCCGATGAGGTCAATAAAATGTTTGCCAATCCTAAAGTTGACGGTATTATTTGTGCCCGAGGCGGTTGGGGATGCAGCCGAATCCTACCTTACTTGGACTACGAGATGATTTCAGAGAATCCTAAAGTTATCATTGGCTACAGTGATGTTACATCATTACTTCTGGGCCTACATGCGAAAACCGGGCTCGTAACATTTCACGGTCCCGTGGGAACATCAGAGTGGAAAGATTTTTCCGTCAGCTATTTTAAATCCATGTTGATGGATGGTAGAACAGTTGAAATGAAGAACCCCCAAAAAGTCGAAGATACACTGACACAGATTAATGACCGAGTGACAACGATTCGCAAGGGAAGAGCCCAAGGACGTTTGATGGGAGGGAACCTCACTGTTTTGACAACTATTATTGGGTCCGATTTTTTGCCGGATTGGGATAATACCATTCTGTTTTTGGAAGACGTGAATGAAGGTATTTACCGAGTTGACCGAATGCTTACACAGATGAAATTGGCCGGTATTTTAGATCAAATTAATGGATTTGTATTTGGAAAATGTACTGATTGTGATCCGGGTAGTGGATATGGTAGTTTTACTTTGGATCAGGTTTTTGAACACCATATAGAACCATTAAATATTCCAGCTTGGTCTGGAGCTATGATCGGTCATATCAGTGAGAAATTTACTGTTCCTATTGGTGTGAAAGCTCAGATAGATGCAACCAAAGGAATCATTAAAACGCTAGAATCAGCTGTTCAATAAAATTATTAAATATTCTGTATGCTCAACATTATTCAACTGGGCCTTGGTCCTATAGGTCAAAGGCTAACCCGCTATTTATCAGAACGTGAAGGTATACAAATTTTGGGGGCGGTTGACCCGGATCCCGATAAAGTTGGTAAAGACTTGGGAGATCATTCTGAAACTGAAAAGCTTGGAGTTTCTATATCTTCAGATCTTGACACTTGCTCGGCTGTTGGTCAAGCTGATATTGCAGTCATATCTACAGTTTCATCCCTGGAAAGAATGGAAGACCAGATTCGGGAGGTTGCTGACTGTGGATTGGATATTGTATCAACCTGTGAGGAGCTTTCACATCCTTGGCATACAAAGCCTGATCTAGCCAGAAGCATTGATGACTATTGCAAAGAAAAGCAGATTTCTTGTATAGGGACCGGTGTTAACCCCGGCTTTTTAATGGATTATCTTCCATCAGTGCTTACATCGGTTTGTCGAAAGGTAGAGCATATTAAAGTAGAGCGCGTGCAGGATGCACGTCCACGCAGAAAACCATTCCGTGATAAAATTGGTGCGGGACTTAGCGAATCGGAATTTGAACAGAAAAGAGAAAAAATTCGGCATGTGGGACTTCCTGAATCGGTATACATGATTGCTGATGCCATGAATTGGGAGTTGACGAATGTAACCGAGGAGTTGGAACCCATAAAGGCTGAAAATCCTATTCAAACGGAAAGTGGAGCAGTAACTCCTGGAAATGTCGCGGGAGTACGGCAGATTGCAACAGGCGAACAAAATGACCAGGAAGTTATTAGGCTTGTTTTTGAAGCAGCTGTTGGAATAGATGAATCACATGACAGCATTTATATAACCGGAGACCCAACGTTTACTTCAACGATCGACGGTGGTATAAACGGCGATATTGCAACCTCTTCTATCATTGTAAATGCGATTCGTGCAATTCGAAATGCTTCACCTGGACTCAAAACGATGCTTGATGTACAAGCTCCAGCTTATTTCTCTAACATCTAATTTCAAGTCAAATGATGAGATACTTTTTCTTTTTGTTTTTG
>P_1C_Sed_2_UnCtyDRAFT_1000032_pt1 | contig 36281 bp, 30 predicted proteins | sample Pon1CUnioCityCA_4_FD_10229 | JGI IMG/M metagenome (IMG submission 10229) | reverse complement strand
TACTCGAAGTTTTAAGAGTGCAGAATTTCCTATTCGTGTCGAAGTATCAAACCATCAGAAGTGGGTAGCCGTATCCAATGCACAGTCGAGCGAAGTATCTATTTTTGATGTTGCATCGCACAACAAAATCCAAAAAATACCAACCATAGAAAACGCTAAACCGGGAATACCCATTGGCTTAACATTTTCGGATGACGATCGTCGCCTTTATGTAAGCAACAGTGAGGGAAACAATATTTCTGTCATAGATACGCAAAGCTGGGAGATNATGAATACCTTTGAAACCGGGCAGACGCCTGACGGTATTGCATTCATTTCAACTGAGAAATAATCTGCTATGAAAGCAATGGTTTTACATACTGTCGGTAAACCTTTGAAATTTACGGATATCCCGATTCCCAGCCCCGATAAAAAACAGCTGCTGTTAAAAGTATTAACCTGCGGCGTTTGCCGAACAGATCTTCATATTGTTGACGGTGAGCTGGAAAATCCCAACTTGCCGCTTGTATTGGGACATCAAATAGTTGGTATAATAGAAGAAGTGGGCGAAAATGTAGCAGGATTTAAAAAAGGCGATAAGGTGGGAGTGCCATGGTTGGGCTACACTTGCGGAAATTGTGAATTCTGTAGTAATGATCAGGAAAATCTCTGCGATAATGCCCAATTTACCGGCTACGATATTAATGGCGGCTTTGCTGAATATGCTGTGGCTGATGCCAGGTTTTGCTTTCCCATTCCTGAAAATTTTCCTGCAGCACAAGCTGCACCGCTGCTGTGCGCCGGACTTATCGGCTATCGATCGTTACTAAAACCAACAATGCACGGCGGTTAGGATTTTATGGCTTTGGTTCGGCGGCTCATATCCTTACACAGGTTGCCCTACATCAAAACAAGAAGGTTTATGCTTTTACTCGTCCGGGCGATAAAAAAGGCCAAGAGTTTGCTGAAAGTTTAGGAGCTACGTGGGCCGGGGGATCTAAAACGATGCCTCCCGATAAATTAGACGCCGCTATCATCTTCGCACCCGTGGGTCCGCTTGTTCCACAAGCACTAAAAGCAGTTAAAAAAGGAGGTAGTGTCATCTGTGCAGGCATTCATATGAGTGATATCCCAAGTTTTCCATACAGCGATCTGTGGGAAGAGCGATCCATCGAGTCTGTAGCTAACCTTACACGTCGCGATGGGACTGAGTTCATGCAACTAGCTCCTGAAGTTCCGATTGAATCTCAAGTTACCACCTACTCCCTTACGGATGCCAACCAAGCACTTAATGATTTACGAGCCGGAAAATTTGATGGATCGGCCGTACTCACTATCAGCGGTGAGTAATATTGCTTGCCCAGATAAGTTGTGACATAAAGCCCTATTATTTGTATCTTTGCGGGCTATATTAGCAGATAAAAATAATCCGAGTTCTTCTAACCACATTTATACCCATGCACGATATTGTTTTAATCCCAGGCGATGGAATTGGCCCCGAAATCACTAAATCTGTAACTACCATTTTGGATGAAGCCGGTGCAGACATTAATTGGATTGAATGCACCGCCGGACTTACAGCACAGGAAGAGCTCGGTAATCCCCTGCCCGATGAAACCCTGGATGCTATTGATCAGTATCGACTTGCACTTAAGGGGCCTCTGACGACTCCTGTAGGAGCCGGATTCCGCTCCGTTAATGTTGCAATGCGCAAAAAATTCAACCTCCACAGTAACATTCGTCCAGCCAAAACACTGCCACATATCCACAGCCGATATGAAGATGTTAACTTGGTAATGTTCCGCGAAAACACTGAAGGACTTTACATAGGCAAAGAGCAATGGGTTAAAGAAAACAGTCATGCCGAAAGCATCGCCGTTGTCACCCGTGAAGCTAGTGAAAAAGTAATACGTTCAGCTTTTGAATACGCTAAAAAGAAAGGACGAAAAAAAGTCACTTTGGTACACAAAGCCAATATTCTAAAATTTACCTGCGGCCTTTTTATGGAAGTGGGTGAAGAAATTGCCAAGGATTATCCAAACATTGAATATGAAGATCTGATTGTCGATAACATGGCCATGCAGATGGTCCTGGATCCGAAACAGTTTGATGTCATAGTTACCACAAATTTATTTGGAGATATCCTTTCTGATCTTGCTTCTGGACTGGTAGGCGGACTGGGGCTTACAGGGGCTGCAAATATAGGCGATGATGCCGCTATGTTTGAAGCTGTTCACGGCTCAGCTCCTGATATTGCAGGACAAAATAAAGCCAATCCTATCGCATTCTTACTCTCTGCCTTGATGATGCTTGAACATATTGGAGAAGATGATTTAGCTGATAGAATTAGGCAAGCAGTATATTATACACTGGAAAATAAAGAGGTTTGCACACCCGATATTGGCGGAAGTGGTTCTACCACTTCATTTACCAAAGCCGTATGCTACAATCTGCGCAAGTAAATGCTGGCTTTATCCCTATTAGGTTTTCAGCTATTACGTAATCAAAGATTGATAAACTGCACATCCATAGTCTTGGTATCTAGCAGGGCTATGGTGGCTTCTTCGTCAAATCCATGAGCCGTACCGGGATTTACCGCTAAGGTGTTGTCGACAAATTCGACCCCCTTTTCGTGCGTATGGCCGGATACCACCACATCATATTTGCCGCAGCGTTCTAATGCTTCGGTTATGGGTACATCGGTCCCGTGATATAATGCAATGGTTTTGTTATTGACAACTAATTCGCCGAAGCCTCCTAAATGCGTCGCTCCAATTTCATTAAATTTTTGCAAGATCAAATAATGGTCTCCATCATTATTGCCAAAAACGCCCTTTAACGGTAGACCTTGGAAAGGCGGAATAGTAAAAGGACTACAGAAATCACCGGCATGTAATACAAGCTCTATATTGCGTTCTCCAAATATTGTGACTGCTTTTCCGATATTGCGAACATGATCATGAGAGTCTGAAATGAGTCCAATCAACATAGTTTTTATCATTTTTTTGGCTTTGTAAATAGTTATAAGATTTATTAGGAGATTTCAAATTATTGGAACTCAGTAATATTATTGGCTTTAAAAGAAGTAATTTCTATTATTATCGCTCTAATTGACTAATAACCTTAAACGGAGGCACTATCATTATGAAAAAACTATCACTGTTCGTATTGGCATTATCCATTATCTGTTTCATTGGGATGCCAACCACTACAACAGCCCAAGATTTTGAAGGTATTATTTATTTTGAAATGGCGGACTTAGCCAAACAGGGTATGGGTGAAATGCCATATATGGTCAAGGGAAATAAAGGTCGTATGGAGCTAAACCACCAGGGCCAGAAAAATGCCATGCTCATGCTTCCTGATGAGTCCAAAATGGTGATGATTATTGAGCAGATGAACGGTTATATTGAAATGGATCTCAATAACGATAAAATTGGCAAATCAGAAATGGATAACGCTTCTGAGCCAGACATGACTAATACCGGCGAAACCAAGACTATTGCCGGAAGAACCTGCGAAGTTTGGAGAATGCAATCGGAAGACGGCACTTTTGAAACCTGTATGGCCAAAGGTATGGGTACTTTTATGATGCCTCAAAACCAAATGCAAAAACGCAACGCGCCGGCCTGGGCTAAAAAGTTTGCAGAAAATGGATCTATGCCCCTTGAAATTGTTGAAATTAAGAACGGAAATCGCACTGTTCAGATGAAGGCCACAAAGATTGTAGAAAAATCACTTTCTGATGATCTCTTCAAGGTCCCGGAAGGATATCGTAATATGAGCGGCATGATGAAAGGCATGCAAAATCGGAATTAGGGCTCTTTTTATTTGACCTACTTTATAAAAAGCGATACCCCAATTAAGGGTGTCGCTTTTTTTGCTACTCCATCTCTGCAAGCAACTCCTCTGCTTGTCGGCGGTAATCTTTTTCGGCCTCCGCTTCTATCACATTATTCAGTATCCTTTTCGCTTTGTCTCTACTGCCATTGCTAGCTAGCAATTTTCCGGACAAATATCCCGATACAACATAAAAGGAGCGATTTTCTGTATCCGGAAGCTCTTTACCCAATGCAAAAGCCCTGGTATAACAGTCTAAAGCCTCATGAACACGTCCTCTCTTTTCCAAAATGCGTCCCTTCCAAGTTAGCAACTCCTCTTGCACTACCTTTAGATCCGGAAGACCTTTTTCACTCCACCGATGTAAATTTCGTTCAATTAATGCTAAGGCTGCATCAAAACGTGACTGTTTATAATAGCTCTTTACTAAAATCCGGATATAGTAACTGTTATTGGGATATTGACGATGTAGCTTTTCAAAATTACGAACAGCCACTCCAAAATTATTTTCATAGTTGTAATGAATATTTCCCAAAAAATAAGTGGCTTCCGCTCGTGCAAAAATTGCGTTTTGTGATGCTTCCTCTATTGCTTCCAGCCCTTTTTGTTTATCACCGTCAGGCAGTGCCCAGCTAACGGTTTTTACCGCGGGATATACATCAGGAATATAATCCAAATAATAGAGCTTTAATCCCTCAGCAAGCTTCAAATCATTCAATTCAGGCTGAATATCAAGTAGATAATTATAAGCCTGTATTGCCTTGCGACCATAATTAAGACTGGTTATCCACTGCTCGCGATTTGCATATTGACGCGCCATATAACCATTACTTATTGCTCGAATCAACAGTCCGTCTACATGCTTTGGGTGACGATGAAGCAATTTACCCGCTTGATAATCGGTCTTTTTCATCATCTCAAAAAATTCCTCATCGTGCGAGCGATCATGAAGATCGGTCAACACCGTCCACCAGAGTTGCATACCTTCAAAAAGAGACCACAAAGGATGAGCCGGGAATTTCTCTTGCCATACAGCCAGTTGCTCCTCGGCACCCTCAAAATTCAAATTATACACTGAGTCGACAGCTGCCTTTGCATCCGTTCTAAAATCCTGATTATTAATCAGTTCCGGAGCCTGTGCGTATGTGGGACAAGCAAAGGTTACAGCAAAGAATAGAAGAAATATGTAGCGGAAAATTTTCACTTTTTTACTGTAATAACTAATCCGGTGGCCACTTATTTTAAATGGGACTGAAACCAGTTCCCAGTTATATCTATAACCTTTGCAAATGGTTCCGGAAATGTATCGAATTCAAATGGATGTGCGGTATCAAAGGTATGGCCAGAATTGGGGATTAACTCAATTTTCTTATCCTCAGCGGCGCAATGCTCATACAACTTTTCTGCCTCACTGTAAGGTACTCCCTCATCCCCTTTAGAATGGATAAAAAAGGCCGGTATATCTAATTCCCCGACGCGTTTAACAGCCATCAGACGATCAGCATTTTTTATGGCATCTTTATACACTACATCTTTAACCGGCATTATTTGACCGGTCCGCCCATTTTTGATTTCTGTGACGCCCTTTTCTTCCCAGTCCTTGATCATATCATCACTCCACCGGGCATTGTAATCGGCCACTGCCGACCATGTGACTAAACATTTAATTTCGGGATATTCGGCTGATGCGGCCACGGCTGTATGTCCGCCGCGAGAATGTCCCAAAACACCAATTGTATCGGTATCGAATGAACAACCTTGAACCGTAATATCTTTTTCTTTCAACGCCTCGATGACCGTTCTTACATCATCCAAATCCTGGCTCAGTGTTTCACGAGCAAACAGATCAAGCTGATCAAATTCAGTCATACTTTCACCCACTCCATTGAGCGAGAAGTTCATCGCCAAAACACCAAAGCCATTCTTACTGAGCTCCCTGCATGCATCCGGAAAGGCGCCCCAGTCTTTAAATCCCTTAAATCCATGCAGAAATAATATTACCGGCAAACGATCCTCTTTGCTATCTGCCGGATAGTATAAATCGTAATAGATGGGTAAATTTTCGTTAGATGGTACCGAACCTGTAATCTTTGAAATCTTAATATCCTTCATGAATATGACTACGCTTATTCAATTTTCATGCTCGTTTATGATCTAATTTAATTTTGATCCACAGCAGAGCAACGGTTCAAAATTATACCCGCTTCTCATGTCATCTTGAACTTATTTTAGGATCTGTAAAATCAACAATTCAGATACTGAAAAGAATTCAGTATGACACGCTTATTTTATTTAATCAAAATCCAGCGGATCAAGCTTCACCAATTTTCGTAAACCGTTGATTTCACTTTTCTTAAGATAGCGCCAACGGCCCATTTTAACGTTATTGAGCGTAAGGCCAGCATATTCAACCCGCTTTAGCTTCGTTACCTCTGCGCCAAAATATTCCACCATGCGACGTACAAGACGATTTCTTCCTTCAAAAATGGAAAGTATAAAACCATCCGGCGTGCGGGCAATGTTATACGCTTGTGCTGTACCGTCTTCAAGCTCAATACCTTGAGAAAGCTTCTGGAGTTCATCATCCTTTAATCCGCGTTCGGTTTCCACCTCGTAGGTTTTTCGCACCTCGTAGCTTGGATGCATCAACCGGTTCGCCAAGTCCCCGTCGTTGGTTAAGATCAACAGTCCCATGGTATGACGATCAAGTCGCCCCACAGGATATACGCGTTTTCCTGTCGCATTCTCAATTTTATCCATGACCGTATCACGGTTGCGGGGGTCGTCTGTAGTGGTAATGGTATCCTTTGGTTTATTAAGAAGGATATATACAAACTTTTCGAGGCTTAAAGTCTGTCCCTCTACCTCAACCTTATCCGTTCGCTGGACTTTCACCCCCATCTGGGTAACCACCTCGTCGTTCACTTTCACCTTACCGGCCGCAATATAATCATCTGCTTTACGGCGGGAGGTAAATCCACAATGGGCGATGTATTTATTCAGACGAATCTCCTCGTCTTCACTATAGTTCTGGTCAACCTGATGATCAGGTTCTTCAATTTTTCCTCGATTATTCCTCTTCTTTCTTCGTCGACTCATTCTCTAAATTTTCCTGGATATTATCCGATTCATTTTCCAATTCCTTCTTGGTCTCGTCGTCCTCTTCCTTTTTATCCAGCTGCAAAACATCTGCTGTATATTCTTCCAAATCGGGCACTTCGTCCTCATCAATTTTTTCAACCGCCTCAATTAATGACATCGCCGTTTCCGTTGCATCCTCGTCTTCGGCCGTTTCTTGAAGTTCTTTGAGCTCCAGCTGACGATCAAACAGAAACTGACGATGCTCAGCCATATCATCATCTTTGAGAATCTCATTAATTTCACGCGGCTTCGGCAATTCATCAATAGAGTTAATACCAAAGTGCTTCAAAAAATGTTTGGTCGTGCGGTACAAAAGTGGCTTCCCGGGCGCATCCAAACGACCCGAAACTTCAATGAGCACCTTCTCCAACAACTGGCGCAACATATACCCTGAATCCACGCCGCGAATATCATCCACTTCGGGCTTGGTAATCGGCTGTTTATAAGCTACAATAGCAAGCGTTTCAATGGCCGACTGGGATAACTTTCGATAAGCACTTTCATGTTGAAAAATGCTTAGCCAAGGCTCAAATCGCTTCTTGGTTGAAAACGTATACCCACCGGCCACGAGCTCAATATTGAATGCTAACCCGTTTTCTTCATAGCGCTGATTCAGTTTCTCAACAAAAGGTTCAATCGCATCAACTTCCAGACCTAAATTTTCTTCCCCTTTTGCAATGATCTCACAAATTTTTTCTTCAGAGATGGGCTCCGGACTGGCAAAAATCAACGCTTCTATTACCGAAGATAAGCGTGTACCGTCAACAAATTGATAGTCTTGCATAACTGTTCCCGTTGTAGGAAAAACTCTTCTTTAGATTACGGCTAAATTTACAAGGGCTTAAAATAACAAAATTTTTACCCTTCATTCTCTTTAATGATAAAAAAGCCGTCGTTACCCTGTTTCTGATACAGGGGCATCAAAATATAGCCATCTGTTTGTGCGATAATTTTCCCTTTATCGTCATTAGCCAGCCACTCCCCCTTTTTTATAGGCTGAAAGTTTGAGAACCCCGGTCGCATAGCAAATCCATCACCGGGTTCAATAATGTGCTGATATACCAGTTCGGTCTCTACAGGCAGGTTTTTCGTATGCTCCTTAAGATGTCTTTCAAACTCCTTTATTTCATCTACATACTGTTTATCGATTGAACCCACAGCGTGCAGCAGAAGCATAAGCGAAGCCGTTATATTATATTCTGTCAGCTCATTTTGATGCTGCCCGCCCTCTAATCCAAATGAGATAAATCCCTGATCTTGATAATAACGAAGCGCAGTACCTCGCAGCGATTTCTCAATTCCAAAAACCATGGGCACATATAAGTTGGATAATAGTTCGCGTTGACGGGGATCAGAACTTGTAATGCTGAACATCCTGCCTTCAGCAGAAAACGTATGAACATCCGCTAACACTACCGGGGCATCGCTTTCTTTCTCAATATCATCAAGAATAGGAAGCAGACGCTTCATCTGTCTACGCTCGTTCGACTTAATTTGGGCTTCCGGGGTATCACGCACTTTTTCTATTACTGAAGGAAACCACAGACGATTCATATCTTCGTCGAAGTACCGTACGTTGTGCTCAAGCGCCGGCAAGTTAGCACGAAGCAAAACCAGTCGACCGCGAATTGGTGGACGAATACCATCGAGCATACCAAATAAATTTTTCGCCGAATCAACTCCGGCAGACTCATTGCCATGCAGCCCGGTCAGCACCACGACAGTAGGCCCACCGGGGTCTCCTTCAATGACTCCTAAAATCCGATCATCTTCTGTTTCTGTTACGATGTTACTTTTTGTCGGATTCCTCATTCTCCTCATTATTCAAGTGTAATACTTTCAACAATCTGCGTGCTATGGTCATATAATTCTGCTCGGTAATAATTCCAACAAGCCTGTTATTTTTTACAACCGGAAGACACCCTATCTGCTGGCTATTCATAATCTCCATTGCTTCCATAATCGAAGCCTCCGGATGAATAGTAATAGGATTTTCAATCATGATATCTTCAACTGATTCTACAACACTTTCATCATGATTGACGGACTTGGAATAGGCATTGAAAACCATTCGCATAGTCACCAAACCGACAAGATGCTTTTTGTCGTCCTCTACCGGAACATACCGGATACGCCGCCAATCTATCAAGTTTGCCGTAAACTCCAGCAGGTCGTCTTTTTGTACCGTAAAAAGATCAGTTGTCATAAATTCTTCGACAATCAAACTTGACGGCTTCCAGTGCTCCAGNTCCTCCATGCGGGCACGTCCCCATTTGTGTACCGGCTCACCTTTTTTCTGATTTTTTATCATTGCCGTAGTTATAGCCGCAAGGGTCTGCTCCTTAGATCCATGCTCCTTCATCAGCGAAGCATAATTATTCAGCATCCAGTGAGATGGGGTTTGTCCCGCCGTTACGCGCTGTTCAATAATATCCAGATATTCTGTAATGTCACTGCTGTTAATATCGACTTCCTCTAACCCTTCTCTTGCAATGGGCAGTAGTTCTTCCGTTATCAAATCCACCGCATTAATACGTTGATCATTGAACCAGCGGAACTTCGTATCGAGTCCCATTTTAGAGGCCGCCACAAAATTCATCCGGGCATCATCAAAATCCATCTTTTCAGAAACATCGGGATAATAATCTCCCATTTTATTCATGAGTCCCAGCCAAAAGGCAGAATTGGCCACTTCGTCCGTAACCGTCGGACCAGAAGGACAAACCCTGTTCTCAATACGAAGATGTGCCCTACCATCCGTAACGCCGTAACAGGGACGATTCCAGCGGTATACCGTCCCATTATGGACCTGCAAAGCCCGCAAAGCGGGTGGCGTACCCTCATCCAACAATTTTTCTACATCCTCCGTAACTTCGGAACTCAACATAACCCGATAGCGGGCGGTATCTTCCTGGAAGATCTCAAGAATACTCTCGTCCACCCAATGGTTCCCAAACGTTACGCGCGGACTGCTTTCTCGAAGATGATCTCCGACTGTTCGCGTATCTACTGATTGTTGGAAAAGAGCAATGCGTGTCTCACTCCACAACCGCTTACCAAAAAGGATGGGAGACCCTACCGTTGAGGCCAGCACAGGCGCTGTAACCAGCTGGGCTATGTTATACTTAGGTACAAATTCGTCAGGCCCAACCTGCAGGTGCACCTGGAAGCCGGTATTACATGCTTCCAGCAACGGGGAATCAAATTTCATTAAAAGCTCATCCATGCCCTGAATACGCAGATCATAATCACCGCCGCGCAGCTTATTGATGGCCTGGGTAAGCGCCCTGTACCGCTGCAAAGGAGTCTGGTTTTTCAGGTCGATGTCAACCTTGCGAATCGTAGGCAAAATACCCGTTAATACGATCTCCCCACCGAGCTCTTCCGTTGCGGTTCGCACCTTATCAACCTGCTGCTGGAGGTTCTTCTCCATTCTCGAAAGGCAATCCCCCTTAAATTCAAGGGGCTCCATATTTATTTCGAGATTGAATTTTGCATATTCCGTGGTAAAGCTTCCATTATCTACCTCATGCAACTTCTCAAGCACTTCCATATTGTGAGGCCAAGCTTTAGCCTGTTGATCAACGAGACAAAGCTCCTGTTCAGCTCCGATACGTATCGGATCCGTTTCAAACCAATCCCCCTCGTTTAGCATTCGGTCCAGCGCTCGAAGATCCTTCAACACATATTTCATAAAGCGCTGTACTTCTTCCTGACTGTCGGCCAATTTTACCCGGGATTCGCCCATAGGCACCTCATTATTAATTATAAAGGTATCTTACCGCTGTAATAATCGAATTTATTAAACAGAATGCAAGCGATCGACACTGCATTTTGTAATCCGTACCAAATAACAAGTATTTATTGCTGATAATTTATCACTTCCAAAAGATGCTTACTCAAGGGCATCCACATTTACATTAATGCGTACAGAGCTGGCCCCTTTAGGTTTTCGGTTATCGAACAAGTCAAAAGTTCTGTCAAGCATTTGTTCAATGGCGGAGGCTCCATTAGTGGGATTTATTTTGATAAAGCTCTCCCATCGGTAAAAGTTCTGCATTTTTGAAATAGCTGCCGGGGATGGTCCTAATACTGATTCAAAACTGCCTAATACCTCGCTCAAGCATTCGGTATAAGTTTCAGCCACTCTGCGAACACGCCCTTCTTGTTCTCCTTTAAATACAAACCTGATGATGCGCGAATATGGCGGGTACTGCAGCATTTTTCGGTAAGCCAGCTCCTGACGAGCAAATGATTTATAATCATGTTCTTTCGCCTTTTGTATAGCAGGATGATCAGGTTGCCAGCTTTGAAAAAATACTTTTCCTTCCTTATCAGCGCGCCCCGAACGCCCGGCCACCTGGCTCAACAGCTGATACATTCGCTCTCCCGAACGAAACGAAGGAAAAGCAAGCTCGGTATCGGCATCAATCACTCCCACTACCGTTACATCAGGGAAGTCCAATCCCTTCCCCACAATTTGAGTGCCGACTAATATATCTGCTTCTTTTCGACCAAATGACTTCAAAATTTTTGAATGCGCATTTTTTCCGGATGTTGTATCAAAATCCATTCGCAACGTTTCGGCATTGGGATACAACTCAGCAATCTGCTCTTCCAACTGCTGCGTCCCGCTGCCCCTGGATTCCACCGAATCGTTTCCACATTCTTTGCATCGTCGGGGCTGACGTTCAGAATAACCACAATAATGGCACCTCAGCTGTTTTTTCGACTTGTGAAAAGTCAAGCTCACCGAACAATTCGGACATTCTGGTATTTCCCCGCATGTGGCACACTGTAAATATGATGCGAACCCCCTTCTGTTATACAAAAGTATGGCTTGTTCCTCTTTCTCTATTGCTTCTTCAATAGCCTTATAAAGAGGAATGGCGATCGGTCCTTTCATGGCCGACTGATATTGTTTAAGATCCAGCAATTCCACTTCAGGTAGTTTTGCATCGAAAGGACGCTCATTAAGCTCAAGGTATTCGCTTTTGCCTTTCTTNGTCCCATATAGAGAAACCATGCTTGGTGTCGCCGATCCCAAAACTACCGGAATATCNTTGATATGTGCCCGCATGATCGCCACATCTCGGCCATTATAACGCGGAGCCGGATCTTCCTGCTTATACGACATATCATGCTCCTCATCTACGACGATAAGTCCCANATTCTGTACCGGAGCAAAAACCGCTGATCGTGCCCCTATAGCAATTCTTTTTTCTCCCTTCTGAAGCNCACGCCAGGCATCATACCGTTCGCGATCGGTGAGCCTGCTGTGCAGTACCGCGATATCGTCCCCAAATATCAGGTGAAACCGCTTTACGATCTGCGGGGTGAGCCCAATCTCGGGAACAAGCACCAATCCACCTTTTCCCTGTTCCAACACTTTCTTTAAGGCATGAATGTAGACTTCCGTTTTTCCACTTCCGGTTATACCATATAACAAATAGCTGCCAAACTGCCCGCTATCAATTGGTTCCTTAATCTCATCAAGAGCTGCCTGTTGCTCGTCATTCAATGTTTTTAGTTGGGCCGGATCATACTCCAACTTCATACTCAAATTCGTTGTCTCAACCTCATCATATTTGATTAACCCCTCATCAGCAATTCTGTTGAGCGTATAATGTTCCAGCAACTCAAAGTCAGTCAGCTCTTTTTGAAATTCAGGTAGATCTAAGTCAGTCAATAATTTTAATGCCTGAACCCATTTATAATTCTTCCCCGCTTCCTCATGCTCACCTATAATTCTCTTAGCTTCTCTTCTGCCTTGTTCGTCATTCCACTGCCAGAGTTTGTCCGTACTTGGATCCATCTTCATGGCAGGCTGCTCCCAAATTTCCAGCACCTTCTGTCCCACTAGCTTATCGATAACTTTGTCCCCCCACCTCTTTTGGGCTTCAACTAATAGATAGGATTCATTCTGCTTAATTTCTCTAACGATTTCAGTCTTATCATCATTAATAAAATCAGGAACCTCACGCTCTCTTGCCTTTAGATATTTTTGAGCATAAAAGTTTAACCCAACCGGCAAGGCAGCCTGTATAACTTCGCCCCACCCACAGTAATAAAAACGGTGAATCCACTCGGTAAGCCTTAATAATTCATCAGAAATAATCGGCTTTTCGTCAAGCACCTGCTGTACCGGACGCGTGTTAAAATCAGGCTTTTTATCGTGGATATTTACTACGACCCCGATTTTTTTATGCTTTTGAAGGGGAACCCATACACGTTTACCAATTTCAGCATCTGCCTGATGTTCCTCGGGCAAGCGGTAGGTAAACTGCCGACGAACAGCNGTNGGAAAAATGATATCTGCGTATAAAGACAAGTCGAATATCTATTATTAGTTTTAAGAAACCTTTGCGTAACTACCTATGTCATGCTGAACTTGTTTCAGCATCTGTAAAAAATCATTTCTCATAAGTTTTAAACACTTTTCACTATAGATCCTGAAATAAGTTCAGGATAACACATTATTTTTAACAAGCCTATAATGGTCTGAAACTGCTGCAAAGCATATTCATTCTATGGCTGTGAATCAATAGATAATACAAATAAAAAAGGGGCTCCGATTGCTCGGAGCCCCTTTGAATTGATACTTACCGTAAGACGATAAGCTAAGTTTTTCTAACTGCTAGTTTACAGAACTTGCATAGTCTGCATCCCAGAAGAGAAGCGTACTTGTTTCATCGCCTCCGATAGCAGAAGCTGCTGCTTCCCAGTTAGACTGGTTTAGGTTCTGCTCGTCTACAGGATAGATAAAGCGAACGGGGATATCATCCTCGGTATCTGCACCAGGGTTACTGGCAAAGTTCCATGTCGGATGATCCAATCGTCGCCAATCAGTCCATGCTTGCAGGTTATCATTCATGTATTGCGCTAACCATTTCTGTTCAGCAATAGCTTTCAGCTGATCAGCTTCTGAACCTGCAACAGGATAAGGATTATTAGTTAAGTAAGTAGTTATCTCACCCGAATCTATCTCCTTCTCCGCGGCAGACGGTTCTTGTTCCCAAATACCGCCAGATTGTGCAGCTTCACTCCAATAATTCATATCAGCCGTAATGGCTTCATTATAGTGTGATTGAGCTGTTCCGGAAACGTTCCAGCCGTATGTCGCTGCTTCAGCACGGATGAATTCAACCTCATCATATCCCAGAAGAATACCTTCGAAGGATGGTTGAATTAAAGGCCCTTGGATATGGGAATAATCAACGTAGTCGTTGGATTCACCGTAATTCCCTCCGACATAGTTACCATTCACTTGCGTGAAGTGTATAGGACGACGTGGGTCATCCATACCATTCATCATATCAATCACGGTGTTTGAAGCAACAAAGTCATTACGACCGGTGCTTATAACATCTTCCCAAACCGGATTGGTATGAGGTTGTGCAGATTGAAATTGGAGTGCCAACTGTTCACCGGTTGACTGAAATGCATTTGGCGAAGCAGCCTCAATTGCAGTCTGAGCTGCACCAGGATCTGCATCAGTCAATTGAATGGCCATTCGCATTTTCAGCGAGTTGGCAAACTTTACCCATGCATCCACGTTGCCACCATAGAAAACATCTGCGGTAGCCGAGAAGCCTGAGCTTCCTGAATTCAGATCGCTAATAGCCGTATTTAAACGACTCATCAGATCTGAATAAATGGTTGCATCATCATCGTATGCAGGGGATGGATTTTCAGCATCCAACGCTTCTGAATAGGGAATATCCCCAAATACAGTAACAAGCTGATGGTATGCCATAACCTGCATAACTTCGATTTGAGCCTGCATCACCGTCTTCTGTGAACCAGGAATAAGCTCGTCTTCAGCAACAAGGCCAGAAGATTCCTTCAAGTCATTGAGGACGTCGCGATAGACCTCACTCCAATAATTAGAAGGAATAGAACGACCGGTTAAATCATACTGAGATTCATCAGCATATGTGGTCGCGGCCCAGTACTGTGACATGAACGTAAACATGTTCGTGTTATAATCAACACTTGTATTCAACGTTCCCAAACTAACGAGAGCGTTGGAAAACAAGGGATCTGCCGGTACATCAGTTGCGCCTTTCGGATCTTCATTCAAGCTGGTTAAATCATCCTCGCACGAACCGAGTACCAGTGCAAATACTAATAAAGGTAATAATAGTTTTCTCATGGTATTCAATCCTAAAATTCAAGTTTCAAGTTAAACGTGAAGTTACGCGTGGATGGATAAGCACCACCTTGATAACCTTGTACGTTACCTGCAACAATTCCCTGCTCAGGATCTGCATGTGGAATATTTTTATGAATAATCCACAAGTTACGACCAATAGCGGAAACAGAAGCTCCCTTGATTGGTCCAACCTTATCAAGAAGGTTTTGAGGCAAGTTATAGGTTAATCCTACTTCACGAAGCTTCACATAACTGCCATCATAGATAAACTGAGCAGCAGGATTGGTCACCCAACCGTAAGCTCCGTAGTAGACGTTTGCTCGTGTGCGGATATCATTCTTACTTCCGTCAGGAAGATAACCATCCAACACAACACCGCCGCCATTGGCAACAGTATTACGCTTAGGATTGCCTAAATCATTGTTTCCGGCAGTAATTGGGTACTGTCCAGTTCCCTGACCGTAGTATTGGTCAAGTGAGAAAATATCTCCTCCCTGCCGAATATCAATAAGGAAGTTCAGTGATATGTTCTTGTAATTTATACGGTTTGAAAAGCCACCTGTCCAATCAGGATTCATGTTCCCGATAATATTATTGGACGATGAGGTAACATCGTAAGTACCGGCATAGAAACCAGAATCAAGGATTCTACGTTTACCGCCATTTTCGCTCCAGGATTCACCATCAAGATTGACGAAGTCAGTTCCACGGATTGCACCGTAGGCTTCACCTTCTGCCGCACTAATGGTAACAGCACCCTGTGGAGAGGCAAGCTGGTAATTATCAATGCCNGGAGCCAATTCTACAACTTCGTTGTTGTTTTTGCTCCAGTTTATATTCATAGTCCACGTAAAGTTACGATTTGTAACCGGACGTACTGTTGCAGAAACTTCCCAACCTTTGTTTACAACGCTACCAGCATTTACAAACTTCGTTGCATAACCGGTAGATCGAGAAACTTCAGTAGCAAGAATCTGATCAGTTGTATTTTGATCGTAGTAATTCACGTCCAAAGTAGCACGGTCATTAAATACGCCCAACTGAACTCCAACTTCCCAACTCTTTGTACGTTCTGGCTTCAAGTCAGGGTTGTTCTTCGTGGATGGCAGTGTATACAGACCCGCTGATCCAAAGTTAGATGGACGCGCATAGGTATCATTAATGCTGTGCGGAGGTGCTGTATTACCAACCTCAGCCCAGCTACCGCGAACCTTACCGAATGACAGCCAGTCAGCGTCAATAAACTCACTGAACGTAAATCCGGCAGAAACGGATGGGTAGTAATACACGTTTTCGCCATCAGGCAAACTTGAGGATTTATCTCGTCGACCGGTAGCCTCCAAGTTAAAGAATCCACCATAGTTCACGTTTAAGCTGGCAAAGTAACCATTTACACCCAGCTTCTGATCTGTTTCACCAGGATATTGGATTGAATTAACAGAGTTACTGAGAGAATACAAACGAGGAACTACAAGCCCGCCATTTGTTTGAGCGGAAATAGCCTCTTGGTGATTACGACGCAAGTTCATACCAACGACACCGCTAATACGGACATCTTCGTTTAGCTGCTTTTGATAATTGGCAAGAACGTCGTAGTTGAACTCCGTAAAGTTCTCTGTCATTCGATAGTACCCTGCATAATCAGTACCATGCCCAATACTACCAATGTTATTACGCTCTTCAATAAGCTGATTGTAACTATCGATACTGATTCGGCCGGTGAGACTTAACCAATCAACAACTTGATAGTTTGCCTCCACATTACCGAAGTAACGATCACGTTCATCAGTAGCATAGTTTTCATAACGATCCCAATATGGGTTGTTCCAGTAAATTGGACGCTCGCCCAAACCACCTTGTGCCCAGTTCCAGGTTGCGTTCGTACGATTTCTGAAATAAGCACGTTTTTGATCTTCAAGATCAACAGAAGTATTCCACCACTGGCGAAATGCACTCATCATGGTACTGTAACCACGAGAAGGTCGAGCATAACCTGAAGTTTGAGAATATTGAATTTTACCGGAGACAGATAGCTTTTCGCTTACGTCATATCCAGCAGCAAAGTTCAACTTGTTTTTATCAAGCTTTGCATTTGGAACAATACCGGTTGTATTCGTTTGGTTATATCCCATGTTATAATATCCACCGTCAAAACCACCGTCGATCTGGATACTGTTAGTAAAGTCTGTACCCGTATCAAAGAAATCCATGGGTGTATTTTCGGGCGCTTCCCAAGGAGTAGGCGTCATAAAGTTAGGCCCACCTTCAACAAAGGCATCCCATTGATATACTTGCTGGCCTTCGAACTTAGGACCATAAGATCCGTCATCCCAAGGGTTACCAATGGTTTCGTCGGTACCATCGCCATCAATATCTATTGATCCAAAAGAAGGAACATATCCACCACCGTACTGCATCTGGTGATCGACAAATGTATTCTCATTTATTGACTGGATAGTAGCGCTGGAGTTAAAGGTTACTTCTACAGGTCGGTTTCCTTTTCGGCCACCTTTTGTTTCAATAACAATAGCACCGTTTGATGCGCGAGAGCCATAAAGCGCTGCCGCTGCAGGTCCTTTTAACACGTTAACAGATGCAATGTTATCTGGGTTAACATCAACTCCGGTATTACCGTAGTCATAACCGGCAAAACCAGCTTCTGTACTAGCATCGTTGAATTCCTGGTTTGCGTAAGGCACACCGTCAACGACGAATAGTACCTGGTTATTTCCGGAAATAGACTTGTATCCACGCATTACAATATTTGTGGAACCGCCCATTCCATTAGATTGGCTTACTTTAAGACCGGCCACACGACCGCTCAAAGACGAAGCAAAATTTCCGCTTCGATTTTCAGCAACAATCTCACCATCTACCTTCTGAGCAGAATAGGGAAGATCGTTCATACTTTGTTCAACGCCATACGCTGTTACCACAACGTCATCAAGCTGTTGCATAGATGATGAAAGTGGAATGTCGAGCGTAACCGTTGATTGGTCTACTGTGACTTGTTGTTCGAACGTGTTATAGCCTACGAAACTGGCTCGCACGGTATATGTACCGTACTCAACCCCTTCGATGGTAAACTCACCTTGTGCGTTGGTAGCGGCACCCCGCTGCAACTCCACAACATAAACGTTTACACTAGGCAATGTTTCACCCGAACTTTCGTCGGTTACTGTACCTGTTATTGTCCCGGACTGCGCAAAAGCAGTAGCGGAAAATATCAGGCATAACGTAAATAGAGATAGTAGTTTTTTTACCATAGCCCTGATTTGTTTTAGTTATGATTAGAATAAATCTAAAAGAGAGTGCTAAGCAGATATGCTTAACACTATCTTAATGGTTTTTTAACCACCCTTTTATATATGTAAATTTGTGCAAAGAAGAAAATATTTCGTAGTTATACCTCGTTGTACCCTTTCAAATTTACTATACCAAAAATAAGTTACTATATCTTTATGCAGGACAATAGATTAAAGAATCTCTAATCCGTTCCTGCAATTTGCAATTCGTTTAACACTTATAACATCACCTTTACTTTCAACAATTTATATCTTCATAAAACAAACTATGGAGAGGATATTTTCGATATCTGCAGCTTTTCAAGACCGTTTTACAACAAATTTTAGACTTAGCTACACTCTGAAACCAAAATTTTTCGGTAAATCCATTTTAATAAAGAATTACGGGTATCCCTACATATTTTTAAGAAAAAAACCTACACAATAAAAAAAGCACCGAGCTTCTCTATAGCCCGGTGCTTATAATTACCCAATAAGTGCTCTATTTATTGTTACTTGACGCTTTCGTTATAATTTCAATTACTCCATATCCCCCTTGACTACCGTATTGCGAGGCTTCAGATTCGGGCAATAACCTTACGGATTTAATTTCTCCCGGGGAAAACATTTGCGCTACATTCGGATAATCGCGGCCTACTTTCTGGCCATCAACAACAAATAGCGGCTGCCTTTGATCACTATCTCCAACAGCATATTCTCCCTTTCTGGGACTTTTTTGCCCTCGACTTACTCCTGAAATACCTCTCGGCCGCAGTTTGACCTTTGCATAGTCACCACTTCCTGTTATCTGCACACCATTAATACGACGAATATGATCCTCTAAAGTCATTGTTTCTGTCCCCTCTGTACCTGCTGTGCTTTTTTGATTTGTACTACTGGTTGCACATCCGGTCATTACTAACAATGCTGCCACAACGAGCAATTTTATTCCTTTGTTTATCATTTCCATAACAATATTCCTTTGTTTTTAAGTTTATCCACTTAAAATGGTACAAACTTATAATTAACAAGTAAAGACGGCTCGTCACATTTATTGGTCACTCCCTCTGGGAACTTTAATAACTTAGAACAGCATATCTCTTTACTTTATTTAATTACCCCAACCATCCTTCCCGATCCAAACTTCTATATTGAATAGCTTCCGCGATATGGTTCGAACGAATATTTCCCGATTGCTCAAGATCAGCAATGGTTCTGGATACCTTCAAAATTCGATCATAAGCACGTGCCGATAATCCCAATGACGTAATGGCCTTTTTAAGCATCTGCTTGCAGGCATCATCGAGCGTACATATTTTTCGCGACATTTTGGTATTCATCTGGGCATTGCAATAGACATCGGCTATACCCATAAAGCGTTGTGTTTGTATATCACGTGCCCGAATCACCCTTTTTCTTATTTCAGGGGAGGATTCTCCCTTTGACTTGCTTGACAGCTCATCATAACTGACTTTTTGTACTTCAATGTGAAGATCGATTCGATCAAGCATGGGTCCACTTATCTTACTTAAGTAACGCTGCATTTGTGCCGGGGAAGCACCGCCGGGATCTGCAGGATCATACCAATCTCCCGTAGGTGAGGGATTCATGGAAGCAACCAACATAATTCTACTTGGATAACTTACGCTCATGCGCGCACGCGATATACTAACAGTCCCATCTTCGAGCGGTTGCCGCATCACTTCCAGGGCACTGCGTTTAAATTCGGGCAGCTCATCTAAAAACAAGACTCCATTATGAGCCATGGAAATTTCACCCGGCATTGGAATACTTCCTCCTCCAACAAGAGCAACATCTGAAACGGTGTGATGAGGAGAGCGAAACGGACGTTTGGTTACCAACGCTTCGCCCGTGGGCAACAATCCCGCTACGGAATGAATTTTCGTAGTTTCCAATGCTTCATCAAGAGTTAACGGGGGTAATATGGCAGGTAACCGCCGTGCCATCATGGTCTTTCCTGATCCCGGCGGTCCGACCATAATAACATTATGTCCCCCCGCTGCGGCAACTTCCAACGCACGTTTAACATTTTCCTGTCCGCGTACGTCACTAAAATCTAGTATCTCTACCTCCCCATTTTGCCTAAACATCCTTTTCACATCTACATTTAATGGCTGATAGGAATCCTTATCATGCAACCAACCCATCACTTCGGTTAAATGTTCAAATGCATACACCTCAATTCCATCGACCACAGCAGCTTCAGGACCATTTGCGGCCGGAACCACCATATTTGTTAACCCCTTATCACGAGCTTGAACAGCCATTGGCAACACTCCTTTTACGGGGCGAAGTTTACCATCCAGCGCCAATTCTCCCAATATTAATGTCTCCTCCAGTTTATCCGTTTTGATTTGTCCCGATACATTCAACAGTGTTACCGCAATAGGAAGATCAAAAGCACTGCCTTCTTTGGGCAGATCGGCAGGTGCCAGGTTAACTGTTATCCGTCCCTTCGGAAATTCGGCATTCGAATTTTTTAAGGCCGCCTCAATACGATCGCTTGATTCACTTACGGCACGATCCGGCAATCCTACTAAAAAATATTTGGGCACGCCGGTAGACATATTTGTTTCTACTTCTATCAGGCGGGCATCAACTCCAATAGTGGAAGCACAATAAACACGTGATAACATAATAACTCCTGATGAATCATTTATATTTATTTAACGTAGTAAGACCTTGAAGCAAATGATTCCTTACAAAAGGAGTTTATTTTTTTAATGTAATCAGCATAAATATTAAGATGAATACTCACATTATGAATACTTCAAACTCCCGCAAAACATTTACGGAAGAAATTCAAGGTACCGTTTCCGAAATTATCAACCAGGTTAAAAAATTGATTAAGGAGGGAAATGCTCGACGAGTAATGATCAAAAACTCTGAAGGCAAGATCTTATTTCAATCCCAACTTACCGTTGGCGTGGGCGGGGCGGCCGTTTTGACAAGCATTGCTCCGGTGGTTTCAGCTATTGGGATGTTTGCCCTGTTTATGAACGATGTAAAAATTATTGTCGAACGCTATCCCGAAGACGAAACCAAAGAAAATGGTGATGAGTATGAGGTAGAAGCCGATTTTATCGAAATTCGGGATGAGGAAGAAACTGAGGCTTCTGATAAACAAGAAGAGTCCAAATCAGAAGAAAAGACAGATAAAACGGTAGGAAAAGAGGAAGAGCAGTAAGCAGGTGGCAGGATACTCCTGCATCCCGCTTACCGCCGACTAAAAAATTACTTCCAGTGCTCTTCGGCTACGGCTTCTCTGGAAACTTCCATTTCAGCCAGATAGCTTTCGGCATCGAGGGCAGCTTTGCAACCGGTACCTGCTGCTGTAACGGCCTGGCGATATACTGCATCCATAGCATCACCGCAGGCGAAAATGCCCGGCATATCTGTTTTTGTTGACTGGCCCTTTGTCTTGATGTATCCGACATCATCCATTTCCAACACACCTTTAAAGAGGTCGGTGTTTGGCTTATGTCCGATAGCAATGAAAACTCCTTTTACATCGTCAAGCGTAGTAATCTCCTGAGTCTCATTGTTGATAACTTTCACACCGTCAACGGCATCTTCGCCCAGTACTTCGTCGAGTTCGGTATCCCACATAAACTCGATTTTATCATCATTAAAGGCACGCTGCTGCATGGTTTTTGAAGCACGTAGCTCTTGCCGTCGATGGAGTACCGTAACTTTACTAGCAAACTTCGTAAGGAACGTTGCTTCTTCCATAGCCGTATCTCCACCGCCTACCACAATCACATGCTGATCTCTAAAGAAAGCACCGTCGCAAGTAGCACAAGCAGAAACTCCTTTTCCGCGCATTCTTTGCTCGCTGTCAAGTCCCAGCCATTTCGCTGATGCACCAGTAGATATAATAATCGACTTTGCTTTTATCCCCACTTCTTCATCAACAGTTAGCTTATAAGGACGCTCATCAAACTCAATATTTGTAATCATACCATAACGCGTATCAGCGCCAAAACGCTGTGCCTGTTCTCGAAAATCCTGCATCATCTGGGGTCCCATTACCCCTTCCGGATATCCCGGATAGTTTTCTACATCAGTCGTCTGCATCAATTGTCCGCCGGGTTCAGGTCCTTCAAATACTATCGGATTCAAATCAGCACGCGCCGCATATAGGGCAGCCGTTAATCCTGCGGGACCACTTCCCACGATGACAACATCAAACGTTTTTCCTGCAATATCTTCCATGAGTAACTTTATCTGTTTTCGCTTAATAATTTCATGTTAAAGTACAAAAATAAGAGGTAAGAGTTGAGTCGATATTTCTTATCTGCTTTATAGGATTCATCAATTAAATAATCATTCTTAAATACTTCGATGACATGTATTATCAAAATCTTACTCTGTAAGGTTGCTTTTATTTTAAGTATTACGCCCAATAAATTTTAATCCTATAATTCTATTTTTTTGAATCTCATTTGTAATACTGTGACTTTTCAATAAGTTATGCTTTAACCTTAAAACTTTTCGGGTACCTACTGTGATTATAGCTATTCCAAAAGAAACGGCCGAACGAGAAAAACGGGTGGCCCTTATCCCAGATACTATTACGAAGCTTGTTGAAAAGGGTCACGAGATTTGGATTGAATCGGACGCTGGCAAAGCTTCCAGCTATTTAGATGAAGCCTATCAGTCTGCGGGTGCTGAAATCATTACCGATCGCGCCAAAATTTTTGCGGATTCCGATATCCTTATCAGTATCCAAACTCCCCCGAAAGAAGATCTTGGTAAAATGAAGCCCGAAAGCATACTCATCTGCTTTCTGTGGGCACTTCAAAACGAAGAGACGGTTTCGTACCTACAAGAAAATAATATTACGGCATTGGGCATGGATGCCATCCCGCGCATTTCGCGCGCTCAGAGTATGGATGCTCTTTCTTCGATGAGTTCAATTGCGGGATACAAATCAGCCCTTATTGCCGCTAATGAGTTAGATCGTTACATGCCGATGATGATGACGGCAGCAGGCACCGTGGCTCCGGCAAAAGTTTTGGTTCTGGGTGCAGGGGTTGCCGGACTACAGGCCATTGCCACCGCCAAACGACTGGGCGCTAAAGTTGAAGCTTTTGACATTCGTCCCGCCGTCAAAGAACAGGTTGAAAGTTTGGGGGCTACTTTTGTAGAAGTCCCTGATTTGGATGAAGAATCGGAAACCGAGGGCGGCTACGCAAAAGAACTAGCAGAGGATGAGCAGGAACGGCAGCGACAGGTTATTCACGAACACGCAAAAAAATCAGATATCGTTATTACTACAGCCCTCATCCCCGGGAAACCTGCGCCCCTTTTGGTAACGAAAGAAATGGTTGAGGATATGCATGCCGGGGCGGTTGTTGTAGATATGGCCGCTGAACAGGGCGGAAACTGTGAACTTACCGATCCCGGAGACACAACCACTGTAAATGAAGTGAAAATAATCGGTCCATTAAATATTGCCAGTCAGCTGGCTTATCATGCAAGCCAATTATATTCGAAAAATATGCTGTCACTATTGAAGCATCTGATTCAAGACGGCGAACCAGTATTCGATTTTGAGGATGAAATTACGCTGAATACCACTATTACGCATCAGGGTGAAATTATCAGCCCTACGCTTAAGAACAATTAAAAAGGGAACATATCATGCTGAATTTATTTCGGCATCAATAAATTTAAAGTATAGTACAGATCCTGAAACAAGTTCAGGATGACAAGAGACATTAATAAAATTTACAGCTATGTCTGGACTAATATTTAATCTTTTTATCTTCGTGCTGGCCTCATTTATAGGCTTCGAACTCATCTCAAAGGTCCCACCAACACTGCACACTCCGCTAATGTCGGGTGCCAATGCTATTTCGGGGATTACCATTTTGGGTGCGCTCATTGTTGCGGGGCAAATAGATAGTCAAATAGCGCAGTATATCGGATTCGTTGCCATCGTTTTTGCAACTATCAATGTGGTAGGCGGATTTATGGTGACTGATCGCATGCTGGAAATGTTCAAGAAAAAGGATAAGAACAATGAGTGATTTTTTACCTCCATCTATCCAATCAATTTTACCTGATCTAATCCAGCTGGTCTACCTGGTAGCTACCGGTATTTTTATTATTGGGATTAAGCGGCTCGGTTCTCCCGCAACCGCTCGTTCGGGTAATCAGCTGGCAGCACTAGGTATGTTTATTGGTGTCATTATCACCTTATTTGATCAACAAATTATTACTTACGAGTACATTATTGCGGGTATCATTGTTGGAGCAGCTATTGGTGCTACCGCTGCAAAAAAAGTTGAAATGACCGCTATGCCCGAGATGGTCGCTATTTTCAATGGGTTTGGCGGTGGTGCATCAGCGGTAGTTGCCTGGGGCGAATTCACCCGTTTCGAAGCTTCTGCCATTGCTACGCAGGACTTAGTAACGATTGGTCTCAGTATTCTGATCGGTTCCATTACTTTTACCGGTAGCTTTATTGCTTTTGGAAAACTCAAAGGCTTCATCAGCGGGAATCCCATCACCTTCCCCGGTCACAATATTTTTAACGGCTTATTAACGGTCGGTACGTTGGGACTTGTTGGCTGGCTTACCTATGATCCCACCAGTCAACTAACCTTTTGGCTTTTATTCGGGATTGCACTCCTGCTCGGAGTTTTAACAGTCATTCCCATCGGCGGTGCTGATATGCCGGTCGTCATTTCGTTATTGAACTCCTACTCGGGGATCGCTGCCTCGATGGCCGGATTCGTTATTAATAACAATCTGCTCATTATTAGTGGTGCTTTAGTCGGAGCCGCAGGACTCATCCTCACAAATATTATGTGCAAGGCCATGAATCGTACGCTTGGCAATGTGCTTTTTGGAGCGTTCGGTGGCGATGGAGGTTCAGCAAGCGGTCCTGCAGCAGATACCGATAAAACCGTTCGTGAAACCACGCCCGATGATGTAGCCCTACAATGCGCCTATTCCGATCGTGTTGTTATTGTGCCTGGTTACGGATTGGCCGTTGCTCAGGCCCAGCATGTACTTAAGGAAGTAGCCGACAAACTTGAAAAACGAGGCGTAGAAGTAAAGTATGGCATTCATCCTGTTGCCGGACGCATGCCCGGACACATGAATGTGCTTTTAGCCGAGGCGGATGTCCCTTATGATCAACTCTATGATATGGAGCAAATAAATCCGGAGTTTAAATCAACAGATGTAGTGCTGATTATCGGGGCCAATGATGTGGTAAACCCAGTTGCAAAAACAGAACCCGGCAGTCCGATTTATGGTATGCCGATCATGAATGTGGATGAGGCTGAGCGCACAATTGTCTTTAAAAGAAGCTTGAGTCCCGGTTTTGCCGGTATTGATAATCCGCTTTTCTACAAGGAATCCAACCAGATGTTCTTTGGAGATGCTAAGGAAACGCTGCAGTCCCTGGCAAAATCAATAGACGATGTCTAATAAAAGTATTCTGCTGAATATACTACTTTGCGGGTTTACTATTTTACTCCTGAGTTGTGGCTCAAGCCGTCATATACCCCGAAATAATACCATTCCCGTTGATTCCCTTGACACGTATTCAGTAGCCGAAGTAGATTCGAAACCTAAACCGATAGGCGGCTACAAATATTTATTATCAAAAATGGAATATCCAAAGAAAGCCAAAGATAGAGGAATCAATGGAAAAGTGGTTGTTAAGGTGTTGGTTACTAAAGAGGGAAATGGGATTGGGCATTATATTGAATATTCTCCCCATCCAATGCTATCAAAAGAAGCTCTCCGGCTCGTTAAAGGAACAACATTCACTCCCGGCAAAATTGATTCCCACCCCGTACATACCTGGTTCAGCATTCCTTTTTACTTTAAGATGGCTAAAAAGTCAGATATTCAGGGTAAATTCTAATAAAAATGACGAATAGACTCACCCAAACCAGACTGTATACTTTCCTAAAAAACACTAAATCTTGTCTTATTCAAACTCCACACATCCTTCGGTAGGCTGATATACTGCAGCCGATTGCTGATAGACAAGTGTACTGCCTAAGTGTCCAACATATCCCAATAAACTACAGCCAGCTAATAATAAAAGAGTAAGTAGTAGATGGATAAATTGCTTTTTTAGAAAATCCATGTACCCATTCACCGTCAGCCAATCAATTATCACAAAGCCCGAAAACATGTACCCCACAATATAGGCGTAATTCTCATGCTGCTCCACGACCGTTGGATCACACAATGTGCGAACCACCTCGGCATCGGCAAGTGAACCCGTATATACAGCAATCCACGCACCAAATGTACCAATAAGTAGCAATAATCGCGCTGACGGGCGCAGAAAATTATATCGCTTGTGTTTCCAAAGACTACCAATCCAAAACAGGCTGCCAACTATCAACAGAGCGATAGGGATATGAATAACAAACGGGTGGATCAACTCCACCCGCCACATGCTTAACGGTTCTTGCATTAGATCAAAAATTCCTATTTAAGAATCTCTACGCGAAGCGGATCCAACCGCTGCCCTACTTTTTCAACCTCAACGCGCACTTTTTGTCCCGTTGCCAAGCTATCAAACGGAACAGCAGTAGTATCTTTTACAAGTTCGGTCTCATCAATGAAATAGAGTTCCAAAGTCTGCTCGTCCGAAATGTTCACATATATTTCGGATTCTTCTGCATTTACCTCCTGAATAGTCCCTTCATAGGTTCCGCTTTCCACTGGGTCTGTGGACTCACCGCCACATGCCACCATAAATACCAGCAATAAAGCGAAGCTTCCAAGTTTTGTGATCAAAGATTTCATAGTCATTTCTTATTGAATTAATGATGATTCGAATTTCACTTATGGTACCCAAAAGTTAACAGCTTTGCATTTTTAAACAAATGTATTGACTATGATAAATCCCAAAGCTGTTAACTTTTACATAAATGATATTACAATCTATCCTTCCTCCTCATCCCGATCGTAATGCTGCATGGCCCTCCAAAAGAAAGCTGTTGCCAGTATTCCACAGCACGAAAATACTGTCATTAGTGCCTTAGCCGCACCATAATCTCCGGTAAAAACCGTATCCATCAGCCAGCCGGTAAGTGGGGGACCTATCCCAAAACCAACCACACTAATTACAAAAAGATAAAGTCCGCTGGCCAACGCTCGCATATTTGGCTTTACAAGATACTGTAAAATAGCCGCTGCAATTCCGTTATAGGATGAGGAGATCACATTCGCCAAGCCAATTAATATGAGTGCTGTCATCGCCGACTCCGCAAACAACCCAAAGTAAAACAGCGGCAAACAGCCCAAAGCAGCTACAATACCCGGAACAAATCGATAAGAAGCTTTAAATTTTTGTGCCAGCCAATCAGCAGCTTTTCCTGAAGCCATCACACTAATCCCCGTAGCCATCATAAACCAGCCGTACTGCGGAACAAGAGATCCAGCTTTATGAATATCGGTAAGGACAATCCCAATAAAACCCAAGATGGTATATCCGGTAAACGCCATAAACGAGAAACCAAGGAAGTGATACCGAACCGTTTTTTTTCGGATGATATATCGAACTACTTCGCCAAAACTCTGTTCAGTATTAAATCGCCGATTCTTTTCAGACTGCATGATCCCTCTGGGAAATTCTTTAATTACAAACCATGCTACGGCAGCAATCAGCAGTCCCGGTGCTCCCACGGCTATTAGCGAAGTGCGCCAATCATAAACCTCGGCAATGCCACCACCGACTAAGAATGAAATCCCAATCCCCAAAAATATTCCGGCCGCATAAATCGAGAAAACCGTTCCCCGCTGCTGAGGTTTAAAATAATCCGAAAGCAAGGAATACACTGCCGGACTCAAAGCCGACTCACTCATCCCTACAAAAAAACGAGCGACAATCAAGAAGGTGAGTGAAGTGGCAAATCCGCTAATAACTGTCATCAGGCTCCAAACCACCAAACCGGTAATAATCATCAGCTTCCGCGAATAAATATCAGCCAGCCGGCCCATCGGAATGCCACTGAACGCATAAATAAATGAAAAAGCAGTACCGTATAGAATACCCACCTGGAAATTACTGAGCGAAAGTTCATCCTGAATAGCCGGTGCCAGCACTGCAATAATTTGTCGATCTACAAAGCTGGAAATATAAATGAGCGTCAGTAAACCCAGTACCAGCCAGGCATAAGGACTCGAAACTAATTTTTTGGCCTTTTCTTTTGGTAGAGACATTCCGTTTGTTTTCATTTATTTAGTGAAGCCAAAGGTAGGATAAAATGTTTGTTGATTTCCACCTTAAATAAAATTCGACTTATGCTGCCTTTAGTTTCTGAATCAACAATTGTAGCAGATCCTGAAATAAATTTAGGGTAACATCAAAAGAACAATTCACCGTAGAATCATTACAAATGGCGAAAACCAAGCAGTACGACGATCTCCCAAAAATTCCCGAAAAAACGGCAGAGCAAAAAGCCCGGGCCCAAGAAATTCTGGATAATCTTTACGAACACTATCCCAATCCACACTGTGCCCTGAACTACCGAAATCCCTTTGAATTATTATGTGCCACCATTCTAAGTGCCCAATGTACTGATGTTCGCGTTAATAAAACGACGCCGGACCTGTTTGAAGCCTACCCGACTCCTGAAGCTATGGCTGAGGCACCTATTCAGGAATTGGAGGAACTGGTGCGCTCTACCGGATTTTACCGCAACAAAGCCAAAGCATTAAAACGATCAGCGCAGGCTATTGTAGAAAAGCACGGCGGCGATGTCCCGCAAAATATAGATGATCTGCTCGAATTTTATGGTGTGGCCCGTAAAACGGCCAATGTAGTGCTAGGTAATGCTTTTGGGATTAACGTAGGCGTTGTTGTGGATACTCATGTGCGTCGTTTTTCTAATCGGTATGGACTTACCGAACACGAGAAAAATACAGATAAGATNGAACGAGATCTCATGGCGCTATTTCCCAGAGAACACTGGACCAATCTCTCACACTTGATGATTCACCATGGACGGAATGTTTGTAAAGCTCGGATTTCTGAACCACCCGATCATCCACTGTGTAAAGAGTATGGGATTAACTGCGAATGTCAGGCAATGCGGGAGAACAAATAACAAAAATGTCATGCTGAATTTGTTTCAGCATCTCTTAAAATATTAGGTTAAAGATCCTGAAATGAATTCAGGATGACGCGGTATTCTAATAAAAAATGCCAAATCATGAATGGACAGCAACTTTTCAATTCTAAATCAAAACCTATCCCTCCGTTACGGCAAGATCTGCAAATCATCCCCATACAAGATAATGGGAATGCGTTGCTCTATTTTCATGACCAACGGGAATATGCTACCGCAGACTTTGCTTTAAAAAGGGAAGCNGGTCAACTGATTTCACTATTCGACGGCCAAAAAAGCGTTAGCGACTTGACTTCTCGCTTGGGTAAGGGAATAAGCACAGAAGATCTACTTCAATTTATCCGGCTATTGGACAAAAACCTGGTATTGGCTTCCAGCTATTTTGAGCAACATGCCGAAACGGTCGAGGCTGAATATGAGGAATCAACGGTCCATCAATCCATAACAGCCGGCAGCTCCTACCCTGCCGATCCCAATGAATTAGAAGATTATTTAGACAATGCTTTTGCAAAACATGCTCAAGGAGAAATCGAAGCTGTGGACTCTGCTAAAGGGCTTTACGCCCCGCATATCGATCCCCGGGTAGCTCTCGATAGTTATGTAAAAGCCTTTGCACCCATTGGTGATTTAAAACCCAAGCGGGTGGTCATGCTAGCTACCTCGCACTATGCGGGTCTCTATCCTGACTTATATCAAAATAATCCTTTCATTTTGATCAATAAAGACTTTAACATGCCTTTGGGAACTATCCCCAGCGATCAGCAAGCTATTGAAGAATTACAACATGCTGATAAGGATGCAGGTATCTCTTTTCATGATCGTGCCCATCGCATAGAGCATAGCCTAGAACTACACCTGTTATTTTTAAGTTATCTTTGGGATCATGAATACGAAATTTTGCCTTTCGTTGTTCGCGGCTTGGACGATTTGTTCTATATGGAGGATGGGTATTTAGGTCAACAGCTTGATAACTTTTCTGCATTGTTGAACAAAAAGTACGGCAATGACACCGACACCTTTTTTCTAATCAGCGGCGACTTAGCTCACGTCGGCAAAAAGTTTGGAGATGATGCTCCTGCTGCAACGATGTTTGATGATATAAAAACCTTCGACAAGCAATTCTTGGAATACGGTACTAACAATGACCGGCAGTCCATGTTTGACCTGCTGAAAGAAGAATATGATCCCTACCGCGTTTGTGGATTTCCACCATTATACACCTTTCTGCAGACTATGCCCGGTGTACAAGGCAAAATTTTAAGCTATGATTTATGGGATGAACGGGAGCGCGACAGTGCCGTAACGTTCGGTTCTATTCTCTATCAATAATAAAATTTTACTTCCTCCCTTTTCAGTTGCTGATGGTTAATATCTACTGATCCAGGATCTCCATCTTTTCAGCAAAGTAGGAAGTAAAGTCCCGCATATCTTCGGCCATTCCCTCTTCTTCGGTAGCATTTTCCAGGGTATCAGCCATCGTTACCAACGTCTGGTGAAAAAATATTTTCATCTCATCTTTAGTCATTTCTTTCGTCCACAAATCCAGTCGCAGAGTATCTTGTTTTTTGGGATCCCACATCGATAAAAACATCGCCTTGCAGTTGGCTATACCTTCTCCCTCCTTGTCGGTCGCATTCCAATCAATCTTTTCGGGTACATTATTATCATCGAGTTCTACCGTAATGCTAATTTCCTTCTTATTATCAGACATAACTTGCTTAAAAGTGATACTTATTATTTGCAGTAAAAGAAAATACGGTAAATCTTATTTATTCTAAATAATGTTCCTATAATGTAAATGAGCGTTTTAAATTCGAAATTACGTATATATTCATCAAAACACACTAATAAATCATTTCATTAATTATGAATATTCTAAAATCACTTGTTAAACTTTTTTTCGTGCTCGGAGTTACTGGGGTGGTAATCATAAGCTGTACTTCCGAAACAAGACTACTCAATAAAATTCCCATCAACTCAGTTGAAGTGCAGGTTTTAGATCAAAATGACAATCCAATAAGCGGTGCTCAAGTTGAAGCTTCCAACGGACGCCAGAGTAGCACTGATGCTGACGGAAAAGCCAACATACGATTTGGCAGTGTTGGTGTATACACTGTTACGGTACTTGCCGACAACAGAATGCCCAATAATTTTATTGTAACAATGCCCACTGACCGAGGCGAAACAATTACAGCACGGCTTACCGACAGTATAAAATTTACCGGCATCTCGCTTGGATCAGCAAACCTGTATCCTCTACTATTTAATTATATGTTCAGCAGTTATGGCTATGGGCTTGAACTATCCAATTACGAAGAAGGACAATGGACTTCATGGAAAATTGTAGTAGATGACGAAGAGGAATCCATGCATATTTCTAAAGCCTTTCTAAAAGAATTGGATAACAACCAGCAATGGTGGCGAATGACTCTCAAAAACACAGATGAGGAACAAAACGACTATACAGCTGAGGTGCTATTTTCTGAAGATCGCTCATCAATTGTTCGATATCGTGAAAAAATAGGCGACAATGAAGTTCAGGAAAAGCCGGTTTCTGAAGGTTGGTATACTTCACCCACAAAACTGACAGAAGAATCACGCGAGGGTGCTGTGACCAAAGAAAATATAGAAGTAAATACTGCGAAAGGGACTTTCACAGCTGATCTACTAACTTTTGGAGTAGCCCCGGAAACGGACCTTAAAATATGGCAAGCCAAAAGCGAAACTATTCCGGGCGCTGTACTCAAATATGAAACGTCAAATACAAGTGATAACGAAGAAATCATTTATAAAAGTGAAATAATCGATTTTGGTAATAATGCTACTACAAAGTTAGACAGCTACTAATCGATTCCGAATCTCTTCGCTACCTTATTTTTTTATTATTCTATAAAAAAAGCCTCCGCTCTTAACTGAACGGAGGCTTTAAATTGTCAACTATATGACTCATTAATAACGATAATGATCAGGCTTGTAAGGTCCCTCTTTGGGAACATCAATATATTCAGCCTGTTCATCAGAAAGCTCCTCAAGCTCTACCCCAATTTTCTTGAGATGCAGACGCGCTACTTTCTCGTCGAGATCTTTTGGAAGTACGCTTACTTCCAAGTTGAAATCTTCTGGACGATTCCAGAGTGCAATCTGAGCCAATGTTTGATTAGTAAAACTGTTTGACATCACAAAAGAAGGATGTCCCGTAGCATTACCAAGGTTCATCAGGCGACCTTCAGAAAGGAGGATAATCTCTTTTCCATTCTCATCGAGTTTAAACAGATCAACCTGTGGCTTGATGTTATCACGTTCAGAATTTTCTTTGAGCCATGAAACATCGATCTCATTATCAAAGTGACCAATATTACCGACAATCGTCTTATCCTTCATATTCTTGAAGTGACGCTCAGTAATAATGTCTTTATTACCGGTAGCAGTAACGACGATATCAGCTTCTTTAACAGCATCATCCATCTTCATCACTTCGTAGCCTTCCATGGCTGCCTGAAGTGCGCAGATGGGATCAATTTCGGTAACGATTACACGAGCACCGGCTCCACGTAGCGAAGCGGCAGAACCTTTCCCGACATCACCGAATCCAGCAACGACCGCTACCTTTCCGGCTAACATAATATCAGTAGCACGCTTCACCGCATCCACACAAGACTCGCGACAACCGTACTTATTGTCAAACTTTGATTTGGTTACCGAGTCGTTAACGTTTATTGCAGGAGCACCAAGTGTTCCGTTTTTCGCCATTTTGTAGAGACGATTCACACCTGTAGTAGTCTCCTCAGAAATTCCGTTAATGCCGTCAAGCAGTTCGGGATAATCTTCATGCACAAGCTTAGTAAGGTCTCCACCGTCGTCCAAAATCATGTTTAACGGCTTGCCGTCTTCAAAAAAGAGCGTTTGTTCAATTGCCCACCAAAACTCTTCTTCGTTCATTCCCTTCCAGGCATACACCGGAATCCCTTGATCAGCAATAGCTGCTGCCGCATGATCCTGTGTTGAAAAGATATTGCAGGAAGACCACTGGACTTCAGCTCCCAGCTCAACGAGCGTTTCAATTAATACTGCTGTTTGTACCGTCATATGCAGGCAACCCGCAATGCGTGCGCCCTTCAACGGCTGTTCATCCGCATACTCTTCACGGAGCGCCATCAAACCTGGCATCTCTGCCTCGGCTAAACGTATCTCCTTTCGGCCAAATTCGGCCAACTCAATATCCTTAACTTTATAAGGAAGCTTTTCTTTTACCTTCTGTGCCATGAAATTGTTACTTATTTTTCGTTTTGTGAAAGTCTCTTAAAATACAAGATTTAACAGTAGTACTCAACAGCTACCAACACCGAACCATTCCTTTACAACTCTGACTTTTTATTCTTTTGAATAATTTTTTTGAGTTTTTTGTAATCACCCTCTGGTCCTGATGTACCCATCGATTTTTCGATAAAATTTCCTTCTGCATCTACATAAACTTTATAGGGGATTCCTTGAACACCTAATTTTTGGTGCAGGTTTTTTGAATCCATGAGATATTCAAAAGTGTAATCATGCTCCTCGGCAAATGCTTCCGCATCTTCCTTGGTATCTGTAAATCCGGGGGTAACGGCCAGAACTACAAAACTATCGGGATATTCTTCCTGTACTTTTTGCATAGTTGGAAAACTTGCCAAACAAGGCTTGCACCATGTCTCCCAAAAATCGATAAGTACTACCTTCCCTTCGAAATCCGAAATTGATACTTCATTTCCTTCTAAATCTGTAAATGTAGCCTGCTCTACGTATTGAGCTTCTGTTACATTTTGATCCCCTTGCTTGTCAGTAACGGTTGTATTTGAAACATCGTTTTGCTGCTTATTTGATCCACCACAAGCAATTGAACTTATTGCCAATAAAAGTATCAGTAACCAAGAATAATTTCTCATCTCATTAAATCTTATTGATTGTTTTGTTTCATCAAAGATACAAAACAGAGATCACAAGATAAGCATTCAAATAATACCATCTCTTGGCCATATCAGTAATACCTTGGTAACAATCATACCGTAGAAAATAAGGTGATGGGGCTTTTTTTTTCTCCTAATTTAGGAAAATGGGTTTAATTCTTGACTTTTTTCTGTTTTTCCCTCTGCCAGCTAAAAAAAGTTCTCACATATAATTATTGCAGTTATATTATACATAAGTATAATATTAACAATAATTTATGGCTATGAATAACAGTTACAAATCGCTTTTGGCAGTGGCTATAATGCTATTGTTTTCTAATATAGCTATAGCACAGTTTACAGTAACCGGTACAGTCGTGGACGAGCGTACCGGAGAGCTGCTTGTAGGGGCAAATGTATTTCATGCCGAGACAAGTGCAGGTACAACAACAGATGTCGAAGGAGAGTTTGCAATTGAATTACCCGGTAGTGAAGCCATTCTTCGCATCAGTTATGTGGGTTATATTGCAAAAAACATTACCGTAGACATTAATACAGAAAATCTAATAGTTGAACTATCTTCTGATGTAGCTAACCTAGAAGAAGTAGTAGTAACCGGTCTTGCCAGCTCTATAAAAAGAGAAAACTTGGCCAATGCGGTTACCTCAATCTCATCCGATGAACTGAGAGGAACCTCGCAGTCCCAAACATTAAGTTCAGATCTTTATGGTAAAATTCCCGGAGCTAATATCAGTGCCAATTCTGGAGCGCCCGGTGGCGGTATTTCGATGAAACTACGCGGTGTTACAACGATTAACGGATCTTCGGAGCCATTATATATTATAGATGGCATTTACCTTAATAACGATGCTATTCCAAATGGATCTAATGCCGTAACAGCGGCCGCGGCCGGCGGTAGTGCCTCCAATCAAGATAATCCCGTAAATCGAATAGCTGATCTCAATCCAGATGAAATTGCAAGCATTGAAATATTAAAAGGAGCCTCAGCTGCAGCCATTTATGGACAACGAGCCTCCAGTGGAGTGGTTATTATCCAAACCAAACGTGGTAGTGGAGGACAACCACAATTCAGTGTTTCTCAGTCTGTAGGTTTCAATACCATCATCAAAAAACTGGGGGCACGTGATTTTACAGCGCAAACAGCTGAAGATGCTTTCGGACCTACCGGATTGACGCTTTTTAACGAAGCCCAAAGCTCCGGAAGATTCCTCGATTACGAAGAGTTAATGTATGGTCAAGAAGGAATGCTTTCGCGTACTCAAATAAGCAGCAGCTTCGGAAATGAATCGACCAGCTTCTATATCAGCGGAAGTTTGCAGGATGATGAAGGAATTATTCCTACTACTGGATATGAGAAGCAATCAATACGAGCCAATATAGATCACCGGTTTACCAATAATCTAAACATTAAAGTATCCTCAAATTATATCCACTCCGAAACGTTTCGGGGATTAACCAATAACGACAACACCGGCACGACTTTCGGCGTATCGATGGTAGCTACCCCTAACTTTATTGATTTACGCCCCGATGCCAACAGAATATACCCCAACCATCCGTTTAACTCAGCCAACCAATTACAAACACGCGATCTGTTTTCAAACGGTGAATTCGTAAATAGAGTGTTAACATCGGTTGAGGTAGATTATAGCATCATACAGCAATCAAAACATGCGTTAAACTTCAGGTTTACGGGCGGTGTCGATCACTTCAGTCAAAATAACAAGCTCGTATTTCCCAGCGAATTACAGTTTGAACAAGCCAGTGGAGCACCCGGTACCCTGATCGAGACCAACACCAATAA
>P_1C_Sed_2_UnCtyDRAFT_1000031_pt1 | contig 36615 bp, 30 predicted proteins | sample Pon1CUnioCityCA_4_FD_10229 | JGI IMG/M metagenome (IMG submission 10229) | reverse complement strand
GTGGAGTGCTTGTCAAAGACGAGCCCCAGAGATTTGCCCAGCATCGGCTGGTCGTTAATGCCCTTTTTGTGGCGGGCTTTAAGCGCTATGGCACGCTCGAATAATTGGTCTATATCCGGCCCCTCAAGAGCGGCCAGGGTTAGAAGGTCCTTATTCAATGGAAATCCTCGTTGTAATGGTTAAATTTTCCGTTAAACTGAATCTGCACGAAAGCCCATGACGCCAATGGGTGCTAAGCCACTGAAGCGGTAAAAATTTCATCCAGACAGTGGACCAGGGCATCAATCTCATTGCGGGTAATGATCAATGGCGGCACAAACCGCAGCACTTTTTCCTGAATGCAATTGATCAAAAACCCCTTTTCAATGCAGGCATTGACAACCGGCATCGCCTCTATGGCCAGGGTCATCCCGATCATCAGGCCAACGCCGCGCACATCGCGTATCAATGCATGCCGCTTCTGCAGCGCCAGCAGCTGCTCTTTGAAGTATTCGCCTACCTGCCGGCAGTGCTCCAGGACACCTTCACGCTCAATCAGGCGCAGCACCTCAAGGGCCGCGGCCGTGATCACCGGCGTACCACCGAAAGTCGATGCATGAGAACCCGGCTGAAAAGCCTGCGCAACACCTTCCCGGGCCAGCATCGCTCCAATGGGAAGCCCGTTGCCCAAGGCCTTGGCAAGCGTCATGATATCGGGGGACACGCCGAAATGTTCATACGCAAACAGCTTGCCGGTCCGGCCGATACCGGTCTGCACTTCATCAAAGATCAGCAGCGTGCCTGTATCCTCGCAGAGCTTTCGCACCGATTCAATGTAGCCGGCAGAGGGGCAGCGGACCCCGCCTTCGCCCTGAATGGGCTCCACCATCACCGCACAGGTGGTTTCATTGATGTTCTTTTTTAAGGCATCGATATCATTGAAGGGAGCAAAGTCAAAGCCGTTTAAAATCGGATCAAAGCCCTTGCGTATTTTCTCCTGACCGGTGGCGGAAAGGGTCGCAAATGTCCGGCCGTGGAAGGACTGTTCAAGGGCCAGGATTCGGTGGCGCTTGGTTTCCCCGCGATCATGGAAGTATTTGCGGGCCAGCTTGATAGCGGCTTCATTGGCCTCGGCCCCGGAATTGCAGAAAAACACCCGGTCGGCAAAGCTGTGTTCCACCAACCAGGTGGCCAGTTCAACCTGGGGCTTCGTATAATAGAGGTTGGAGACGTGAAAAAGGTGGTCCGCCTGGCGGGCCAGCGCACGCGCGATCTCCGGGGCCGCATGACCCAGGTTGCAAACGGCGATGCCAGCCACGAAATCTGTATATTCCTTGCCGTCGGTATCCCACAGGGCACAGCCCCGTCCGCCGTCGATGACAATGGGAAAACGTTTATAGGTGGTGGCTATAACCGTTTCCGCCTGTTCCATGATATCTTTGCTCATTGCGTCACTTCCGTTCCAATCCCTTTGTCTGTAAACAATTCAAGAAGGAGTGCATGCCGCCGCGTGCCGTTGATAATCTGGACTTTGCCCACCTGGTTATGCAGGGCATCCAGGGCATATTCGATCTTTGGGATCATGCCTCCGGAAATGGTCTTCTCATCCAGCATATGCTTTATGGTGGCCGCGTCAATTGAGGTAATCAGGTTGCCGGCGCCATCCAGGATGCCGTCCACATCGCTCAGATACATCAGGCGCCCCGCTGTAAGGGAGGCGGCCAGCTTGGAGGCGACCAGATCCGCGTTGATGTTAAACGTTTCCCCATGGCCCCCCACCCCGACCGGGGCGATAACCGGAATAAAGCCCTGCCGGGTGAGTGTATGAATAATCGAAGGATTAACCGCGGTGACCTTGCCGACCAGCCCGGGATCGATGATCTCGGGAGGCTTGGTTTCATCCGGCTGGTGCATGATCTGCAGCTTCTCCGCCTGAATCAATCCGCCGTCCTTGCCGCACAGCCCTACTGAGCGGCCGCCCTGCTGGTTGATCTGGGCAACAATGGACTTGTTGACCTTTCCGCCCAGTACCATTTCCACCACATCCATGGTTTGCTCATCGGTAAAGCGCATGCCGCTGACAAAGCGGGGGGAGATCCCCATCTGCTCCAGAACCGTATTGATCTGCGGGCCTCCGCCATGGACCACGACGGGGTTGATGCCCACATATTTCATCAAGGTGATATCCCGCGCGAAATCAATTTTTAACTGCTCATCCACCATGGCATGGCCGCCGTATTTGATCACGATGGTCATTCCGGAAAAGAACCGGATATACGGCAGGGCCTCAATAAGTATGTCGGCGGTGTTGGGTGTCATATCCACATAAGCACAAGATTAAGATTAATATAAGGGCCAGCGGCTCGGGGAAGCGCAGACATAAGCCGGCTACAAAATATAGCGCGTCAGATCCTCATCGTCTTTAATACCCTTGAGCTTTTCATCAACATAGGCCTTGTCGATCAGTATTTCCTGGCTGTCCATATCGGGCGCATCGAACAACAAATCCTCCAGCAGATGCTCCATTAAGGTGTGAAGGCGCCTGGCGCCGATGTTTTCCGTCTGGTTGTTGACCTGCTCGGCAAATGCCGCGATCTCGTTAATCGCATCATCGGAAAACCGGACATTCAGCGCTTCGGTCTTGAGCATGGCGATATACTGAAGGATCAGCGCATTCCTGGGCTCGGTAAGAATCCGGGTGAATTCAACGCGGCCCAGGGAATCGAGCTCCACACGGATCGGAAACCGGCCCTGCAGTTCAGGGATCAGGTCCGAGGGTTTGCTCATATGAAATGCGCCGGAGGCGATAAACAAAATATGGTCCGTCTTTACCGGCCCGTGCTTGGTGGTCACCGTCGTGCCTTCCACGATGGGCAAGAGATCGCGCTGCACCCCTTCGCGGGAAATGTCCGGCCCGCTGCCGCCGCCGCCCTCTTTTCCGGTGACCTTGTCAATCTCGTCCAGGAAAATAATTCCCGACTGCTCCACCTTTTCGACGGCGCTGCTGACGACTTTATCCATATCCACCAAACGCTGGGCCTCTTCCTGGGCCAATAACTCCATGGCCTCGGCAACCTGCATCTTCCGTTTTTTGGAAGGGCCTTTGGGCATGAAATTGCCCAGCATATCGCGCATATTGATCCCCATTTCCTCCATTCCGGCATTTGAGAAGATCTCCACCATGGGCATGGATTTGTCCGAGACCTCCATGTCCACGTAGCGCTCATCGAGTTTGCCGTCCCTTAGCATCCGGCGGAATTTCTCCCGGGTCGATGGGCTGACCGCCGCAGCTGCTTCTTCCTGCCGGGGCTGAGCGATATCCACCGTTGTCCCGTCCGGTTCCTCATTGGAAGCGGACTCCCACTGGGAAGACGGACGCTCTGCCGAGGCGGGCAGCAGCAAATCCAGCATGCGTTCTTCGGCGACTTCCCAGGCCTTTTCCTTAACCGCCTCCTGCTCCAGGGCTTTTAAATGGTTAATGGCCAGTTCCAACAGATCCCGGACCATGGATTCCACATCCCGACCCACATAACCCACCTCGGTGAACTTGGAGGCCTCCACTTTTATAAAAGGCGAGTCGGTCAGCCGGGCCAGGCGCCGGGCGATCTCGGTTTTACCCACACCGGTGGGTCCAATCAGAATAATATTTTTCGGCGCTATTTCCTCGCGCAGTTCCGGATCCACCTGGCGGCGGCGCCATCGGTTGCGCAGCGCAATGGCCACGGATCGTTTGCCTTTATCCTGGCCGATAATATATTTGTCCAGTTCTCTAACGATTTCTGTCGGTTTTAAATCACTCATAAGGGTATCAAATCCGGTTTATGGAACACAAAAAAATTTCTCATATCTCTTCAATGGTGATGGCATCGTTGGTATAGATGCAGACGTTGCCGGCTATTTCCATAGCGGCCGCCGCAATCTGGCGGGCGTCAAAATTTTTCAAGTCGGCATATTGCAACAGGGCGGCAGCAGCCGAGTGCGCTGCCACGCCCCCGGACCCGATGGCCACCACCCCTTCATCCGGTTCAATGACATCGCCATTGCCTGAAATCAACAGCATCTGTTCGGCATCAACGGCGATCATCAGGGCTTCCAGTTTTCGCAGGTATTTATCGGTCCGCCAATCCCTTGCAAGCTCCACGGCAGCACGGATCAGGTTGCCGTTGTAGCGCTCCAGCTTTCCCTCCAGGCGTTCGGACAGGTTAAGAGCATCCGCCGTGGCCCCGGCAAAACCGACAATAATCCGATCATTGTAGATTCGACGAACCTTTTTGGCGTGGTGCTTGATAACGGAATCATTCAATGTGACCTGGCCGTCGCCGGCAACAACCACCTTGCCGTTGTACCGGAGCGCCAGAATGGTGGTACTTCGAATTTGCATTAAGAACCCGCCTGTTCGATTTGGTTTCTCTTTTCGGTTTTACTTCCTTGGATGCGCATGATCATATGCCTCCATGAGGCGATCAATGCTTACATGCGTATATTTTTGCGTGGTTGAGAGCTGTTTGTGGCCAAGCAGCTCCTGGACCATTCTCAGATCAAGCCCCGCATCCAGCATGTGGGTGGCAAACGAATGCCTGAGGTCATGCGGAGACACCGGGACGGCCAGCCCGGCCGTAAGCGCGGCTTTATCCACCACCCGGGCCACTGATCGGGTGGTGAGCCGACCTTTATTTTTATTTAAAAACAAGGCCCCCCGGTTGTTGGCGTCAATTTTTTTCTGAACATGAAGGCACTGCCGATAATTCTCTATGGCATCCAGGGCCGGCTGCCCAATGGGAACAATCCGCTCCTTATTGCCTTTTCCCAGCACCCGGATAGATTTGGTAAAAAAATCCACATCCGGCACATCCAGGCCCACCAACTCCGAGACCCGGATGCCGGTCGAATAAAGCGTCTCCAGCAGTGCACGGTTGCGTTTGCCGCTAAGCGTTGCGGTTTCAATCGTGTCAAGCAGCCGAAACACATCATCCACCGTTAAATAGGCCGGCACCGGCTTGGCCTGCTTGGGCGTTAAAATGCCATTGGCGGGGTTGTGCCGGATCACGCCGTGTTTTTCCAGAAATTTGAAAAACGAGCGAATTGACGATATTTTACGGGCAATGGAGGTCTTCTTTATTTGCTGCTTGTGAAGCTGGCCGAGATATCCCCGGATAACCACACTGCTGACCACTTCCACATCGGTTGCCTCCCTCTTTGCATCATCGCCCTCCCCGGTCATCGGCAATGCCCGGTTTTTCATGAAATACGCTAAAAAATCGTCAAGATCATGGGCATAGGCCCGACAGGTATTGGCTGAATAACCTTTCTCCAGGGAAAGGAAATCAACGAATTGTTGGATCAGCAGATTTAATGATGTCTCATTCATTCAAACGCGATCAACGCTTCTATATCCTGCCAGTCCTGGACCTCGGAGAACGGATGCGGCTTTCGGTTCCAGGGCTGCCTATAAACAATCGGCGTAATGCCTGCTTCCTTGAGTAAAAAACAGGTTTCCAGCCGATCCTCGACAAAGGCGCGAATGCCCCGCGAAAGCAGCACATCATGCTTGGCCTCAAAGGAGCCGGTGGCGATCACCTCAATATCATCCGCCCCGGGGCCGAGTACCCCGCGCAGCCACCGGGAAATATAATCCCCTGCCGGGCGGGCGGTCACAAATAAGGTCGGCCGATGATGGCGGTTTAATTTCTCGATCACCTGCGGCGCCCCTTCCATGGGGTTTAACGGCAGGGTATAATTGCCCTCGATAATTTTGACAAGAATTTCCATGGCCACCGGTTCATCCATACCGGCAATGGCCATATAATCGTAATCCTGGATATCCTCGTAGCGCAGATTAGAGATGCCGAATTCATGGCGGGCAATCTCTAAAAATAGCGTCATGGTGTCGGCAAACACCCCGTCAATATCAAACGCCAGCTCCGACGGAGCAATTTTTCCGGGTTCTGCCATAGCTGCAAGTCCTCGGATCAAGCTACTTTACGTGATTTTTTCTTCATCCGGCTGATGCGTCGACGATAAATATCGGCCCATTTTTTATCATCCTGCTCCAGGCATTGCTCCCGCTTTTTCTTAAGCTCCCGGATTCTTTCCTTCAACTGGCGAACCGAGACCTTCGCGTCCTTCTTCCGGGAACTCTCCCCGATGCCCTTGGCCTTTTTTACCGCCTTTAGCAGCTCTGTCTTGTTCATCGCGCTGGCACCGGTTATCTCCGGCATATCAATGGCAACCTGCCGAAGTTCAGTGGCCGTCATCTTTTCAAGGGGTTTTTCTTTTCCCTGTTGTTCTTTTTTGCCCATAACCTTTAATCCCCTCCTTTAATTTCCGTATCGTATCTGTCATAATAAAGATCTGTTATAAAACGATCTGTCATAAAAAGACAAAGCGGAGGTTAACGGCCCCCGCTCAATTGATAAAGAGTTTAACTTTTTATTTTTAATACAAGTTTTTTTATCTTGTCAACGACTATTTATTTTTTGCCGCTCTCCCCCCCGCCTCCCTTATACCGGTCCCGGGCCGGCCGGGTTGCCCAGCCGGGCGATCACCTGTTTCATATCCTCCCAGGTTTCGCGTTTGGCGGACGGATTGGCCAGCAGATGGGCCGGGGAAAAGGTGGGCATCAAGGCGATGCCCTTAAACTCGTGGAACCTGCCCCGCAACCGTGTACAGGAAGCCTTTTCATCCAGCAGAGCAGCCAGGGCCGCATCTCCCAGCGTGCAGATCATCTCGGGGGCGACAACAGCGATTTCCCTGAATAAAAAGTGTCGGCAAATTTTGATATCGCGTGGTTCCGGCGGATTATCTCCGGGGGGGACACATTTGAAGGCATGGCTGATATACACCGAATCCCGGCTCAACGCCATGGCCGTTAGCATCCGTGTCAACAACTCGCCGCCCGCTCCGCTGAATGGCTGACCCGAGGCCTCATCGGCCGGTTCCGGGCAGCCGCCAATAAACATAAGCCTGGCATCAGGATTACCGGCACCGGGCACCGCCCGGGCGTTTGACCCGGCCAGCCGACATTTCCGGCACTGCCTTAATTCGGCCTCAATATCAGACAGTGACTCACCGGCCGCAGCCGGGCGGCAGCCCCAGCCATTAATGCGCTCCAGGGTTTCCCGGCGGCAGTCCATCCCCTTGAACCCCAGGCTTGAGAGATAAGCCAGGTGATTTTGAATCTGCCGGGTGATGGAGAGCAACGTGTCGGGTTTTTTGTTCATATAAGAATACCGTTTAAAATCGTTGCGCACTGCAAATACAGGGGTTTTTACGAAGCCAACAGGATTTGAATCTTGTCCAGCAGCAAGTGCGCAGCGGCCTCCTTTTCCATGATCGGGACATCCTCGGTTCGACCGTCTGCAAAAAAAAGCTTCATCTTGTTCGTATCCGACTCAAACCCGGAATCCGCGGCCCCGATGAGATTGCCGACCATGAGGTCCAGATTTTTGCGCTTGAGCTTGTCAAGGGCATATTTTTCAAGCATTTCGGTCTCAGCGGCAAATCCGACCAGAATCTGATGCTTTTTCCGTCTCCCAAGGGACTCCAGGATATCCTCGGTTTTTTCCATTTTTACAGCAAGCGCCTCGGCAGACTTCTTGATTTTTTGCTTGGAAACCTCGATCGGCCGGTAATCCGATACCGCCGCCACCTTGATCACCACATCCGCCTGATCCATTGCGCCATAGACGGCTGCAGCCATTTCAGCGGCCGTCTCCACACGTGTCACCGTTACTCCCGGAGGGTCGGCAAGAGCCGTGGGCCCAGCAATCAGGGCCACCTCCCCGCCCCTTGCCGCTGCCGCCCGGGCCAGGGCATACCCCATTTTTCCAGACGAGGGATTGCTGACAAAACGGACCGGATCGATAGGTTCCCGGGTGGGCCCGGCTGTTACCAGGATCCGCCGATGGGTGAAATCCTGATTTAAAAAGCTTGCGGCAACACTTTCCACGATTGCTTCCGGATCCGGCAGGCGACCCGCCCCCACTTCCCCGCAGGCCAGTTCGCCGGCGCCCGGCTCAACAATCAGATAACCGTCATTTTTCAGAGTGTTGAGGTTGCGTTGCACCGCAGCACTTTCATACATGTTGGTATTCATGGACGGACACACCAGCCTGGGGGCAGTCACGACCATCATGAACGTGCTTAAGGCATCATCGGCAATGCCGCCGGCCAGTTTGCCGATCATATCCGCGGTTGCCGGCGCAATGATCGCGGCGTCGGCTTCCTGCGCCCAGGTAATATGGCGCATGTGAGGATCCGACTGCTCCCCGAACATCTCCATGAACACCGAATGCCCGGAGATGGCCTCAAATGTCATTGGACCAACAAACCACCCGGCATTGCGGGTCATGACCACCCGGACATCAGCGCCGGCCTTCTGCAGCAGGCGCAGGACCTCCACGCTTTTATATGCGGCAATCCCGCCGGTTACCCCTAAAACAATCATTTTTCCCTTGAGGATGCTTTTCATGAAACGGCCTTATGGTCAGGTATTGGGTGTTAGGTGACAGCAGCCGAATTTACAGCTTGGTTTTTTTTAGAACCCTTCCTGCTGAGCTGAATTCATAGCACTATTTTTAAACGGATAGTCTAACAACTGCGGGCGCATCAGTAAACAATAAAGGCATCAACCCGGCAATTCACCTCTGTCGGGCCGGATTCAGGCTTCAATCGGCTCATATATATCCACCCACTGGCTTCTGCCTTTCACCTGGAGCCGGTCCACATAGCGGCAGGCAAACTGCTTGCCAAGGAGCCCTCTGGTATAACCGGAGATAAGAATCTCCGTGCCGTAATATCTGTTAATGCCCTCCAGCCGGGAAGCCAGGTTGACGGCATCCCCCATTGCCGTGTAGTCGAATCTTTCATTAGAGCCAAAATTGCCGACACTGACCATTCCCGTATGGATTCCGATGCCCACGACTATCTCCGGCATCTGTCTTTTTTGAAAATCCGGCCGCATGTCCTCCAGTTTCTTTTTCATCAGCATGGCGGCCCGCACCGCCTTAGCCGCATGATCCGCATCTGTTTCCGGCGCCCCCCAGAAGGCCATGATTGCATCACCGATAAATTTGTCCACCGTCCCGCCGTTCTCCATAATCACCCGGCTCATCCCGGTCAGGAATTCGTTCATAAACCACCCCAGCTCCCTTGAATTCATCCTTTCTGAAATTGCGGTAAACTCCCTGATATCACAGAACAATATTGTCAGCTCTTTCTGTTCCCCTTTCAGGGACAAGGCTTCCGGGTCCCGGATAAGCCGTGCGACCACCTCGGGGGCCACATAATGACCGAAAGCATCCTGAATATATTTTCTGGCTTTTCCCTCCTGGAAATAATTTAAAATACTCACCGTCATGAGAATGCATAAACAGGTGGCCATCGGATAAGTGATGCCGACATGCTGGTGATCAAGAAACAGGAAAAAATAATCCCCGGCCAGCACGAGAAAAAAAAACAAGCCGGCGGCAAAGGCGCCGGTCAGCGGACCAAAAAGACACAAAAGGCAGGTCAGCAGCAATCCCCCCGAAACAACCAGTACATAAGTAATGCCGATTTCAGTGTAAATATCATAAACAAAAGGATCCTGTTTCAAAAGATTGTCTATTATGTTGGCATTGATCTCAACGCCGGCCACCGTGCTTGAAAAAGGAGTGGCCCTTAAATCAAACAAGCCGGATGCGGAGGAACCGACGAGCACCATTTTGTCGTGCAGTATGTTGGTCTTTTTGCCTTCCAGCAAATCGGCCGCTGAAACATGAGGGAAAGAATTTTCAGGCCCCCGGAAATTCACGAAAAGTCTGCCGTGACGGTCCGTGGGGAGGAACCGGTGCTTCAGTCCGATCCCAAGCACCGCCCGCCGGGGCATATGGATCCTGTCGGAGGCATGAATGGTGATGGTATCAAACCCCTTGCCAACCCGGCACATTTCCAGTGCCAGGGAAGGATAAGGAATCCCGTCCATCATAATGAGCAGCGGCACCTGGCGAACCGTTCCCGAAGCGTCGGTGGACACGTTGAAAAACCCTTCGCTTTGCGCCCGGGCCACGGGGGAAATATTGAGAATCGCGCGATAAGCCCGAAACAGGGCCAGGTCGCCAAATTCCGTGTTTTCAGGCAACACCCGTATCCGCGCCGAAGGCAGCGGGAGGCCACTGCCCTGCTTGAGTCCGTCATCTTTCATCTGGAAGGTATATCCCAGAATGGTCGGCCCCTTTGCCACGGCATTGCCGAACCTAAGATCATAATCCATTCCGGGATTATCGGCCAGCAGGGAAAAAATATCATCCGGAATTTTTCTTCTGAGCGCCGGGTCCAGGTTGTCCATGGTCCGGACAGGGGATGTCCGGTCGGCCTCGGCAAAAACAATATCAAACCCGAGCGCTTTTGCACCGCTTTCATGGATGCGCGCTGTCAGTGCTGCCAGGATTTTTCGGGGCCAGGGCCACTGCCCGAGCTCTCTGAGGCTTCTCTCATCAATATCAACGATCACGAGTTCACCGGTGGCAGCTTCCGGCCCCCTGAGCCGGAACATCATATCCATAATCCGGTGATCAATAGAAGACAGAAACAGGGGCTTTTCATTTCCGAATGAATAAAAAAGCAGGCAGGAAAGAAAAATCAGCAGACAGCCGGCTTTAAACGGGGGCAGGGAAAAAAACCTTCGGTTCTGGCTCATAAGCGACCCGCCTGAGGCACCTTGGAAACATCATCTACCGGTCACCGGCAAAAATACCGTGGTATTGCACGCCGTCCGGCATTTCTGCAGAAAAATTGCCGCCCACACCTGCCGCGCCGGAACCGAAGAAGGCGCCATTTACCTTGCTCCTGGACGTTCCGGTGATCATTGCTTCAAACCCGCGGCTGTTCAATGCCCCCGATAAACTGGTGACATCGAGAACCGCGCTGTCAAAGGTGAGGGTTCCGGATACGGGAGACGCCGCGGCTGGATCAAAATCCACGTTAAGCCGGGTTTCGCCGTTTTTCAGCGCCATGGCCGCACCCGGGCCGTCAAGCATCACACCCGCGGCCCCCCCTTGGTAAGTGCCCTGGAACCCGGCGGCCATGAGATCCGCCACCGCGTGTTCAGGCGTCCTTTTTCCGCCGATCCACATGGAACCGGGCACATGAATATGGTAATCCGCCGAAGTTCCGGGGTCCTTGTAAGTCGCTTCCCAATATCCCCAACTGGTGTAGTCCGACATTTTTTCTTTATCCGACATCACTAAAAAATTTCCGTGTGGCTTTAATGCCGAAGCTCCGGAACTGGTTCGGACAACCCCGTCACCGCCAAGAAAGGCAAGCATCCGGCTGTCGCGGAAAAGCACAGAAGTATCTCTGTCCCCGCCTATTTTTAGGGACTGTAATGCGTTTTCCGAGTTGTAGAGATCAGTCCCGGACATGCTGCCGGATACCGTCGCGTTGTCATGATCAAGGACCAGGCTGAAATCCTCCGAACTGCTGTTGAAAAAAACCCGGCGGTTTTGGTCGGGTTGATCCATGTCCTCGGCCAGGCCAAAATAGAACCCCTCCCAGCGCTCCCTGCCGCCTGGGGCCGGCCCGGACACCTCGGAACCCTTTTGGGCGGTCATGATGGAGGACCAGGGGACCTGCACGGACTGGTCTTTCACATTCACGTCCCAGCCTTCCACCGCCAGTCCCAGGCTTTGCCTGTCAAGACCGTAAAAATGTCCAAAGACCCCGGATCCGCTGGACACATAGATGCCTGGCAGCCGGGGGGAATCCGGATTTGAAGGATCATTCGGCACTGTTGGGCCGTCCGGCCAATCCGAATCCTTCTCCCCCCCGATACCGCCGCAAGGTCCCAGGGCGTGTACGTTTACCAGGGCCGCCTGGTCGGTCACCTCCCCGAATACAAACCCGTTATGGATGATATCGCTGCTTTCCGGGTCGTCATCGGTTCCAATAAACCGCCCGGTTTTAAAATCCACCAGAAAATAGAACGCGCCACTCTCCCCCGTTGTTTCGGGATCATCCAATTTCATCCGGCCGTCATAAATGAATGCACCGGAAGACGGTACCCCCCTGGATCTGAAAGCGGCGCTTCCCGATTCCCTCAGCCATCCGATTATCTTTTGTTCGGCAGGAGAAGCAGCAGCGGACTCGAGCGTCCTGCGTTTCTCCTCGGCAATTTTGTCCGAGACCGTTGAAGTCATATCTCCGGTTTTCACGTCCCTGGAAGGCCTTTTCACGGACCCGGCAAGCGGCGCTGGCCGGGCGCCGTTCTTGACACCCGCCCTTTTTTTGGGTTTGCGGGCCTGCTTTCCGGGGCGGGTTTGCCTTTTTTCAACAGCCGCCAGCTTCCCTTCAATATCGGACAACTCTTCTTTTCTAAATTTTCGGGATTTTTCAGGTGCCAGTGCCAGGCCCCGCACAACCGTTCCGAATCCCGGCCGGGTAATATCCACCCGACCCGCTTGATTGGCCACGTAAATGCTTCTGCCGCCCTGGAAAACCAGGGAGAGCACGTCGCCTTCCACCACACCGGCATACATTGATCCCCGAACGCCAATGGTTGCGCAAGGGACTTCGGTCTTGAAATTTTTCGGGGCAATTCGGGTAATGCTCCCCCCCATGATCCGGAAGGCGCCTTCCTCAACCCGGGTTTTCATTGCGGATTCTTTGTCATCGGGTTTGTAGAGGTATTCCTCGATTACCATCACAGTATTATAACCAAGGGTAATGAGGGTATTGTCATTAAATTTGAACTGCACCTTCCCCTGCCCGGTCTTTACCGTATCCTTAACGTAAACGGGCGCTTTCATTACAAGGCGGCGTGTTTCGGCGGAAGGATTTTCCGCAAGGACCTTGCCGCGAACGGCAACCACCACCCCCGCTTCCGGCCTGTCCCCGGCTGATGCATAGACCGAAGATATCCATACAGCGAGCAATACAAAAACCAGGACCCTTTTGGAAAAAAAACGAACGGAATTCATAGCCTCCCCCCTAAAATCGATATTCCAGTGAGGAATAGATGACATTTTTATCAAATTCGTAAAGGTCGATACAGGAATCCGCCCTGGTGTATTGATAAGCGAGTTTAAATAAAAAATTGCGTCTCTTGTCAGCAGAGGCCCATATCCTTTTTTCAAAACCTGTCCCGGCATAGTGAACGTCATCTTTGCGGCGCCTGCCGAACAATTCAGGGATGCCTTCATAATTTGTGTTTTGAAATTCATAACTGCCGAAAACCACGAATCTGAAAGGCAGCTCTTTGCTGAGTGTTAATTTTGCAGAAACCCGGTCATAACTGTATTGCTCATCCTCCGCCGCTTCCTTTTCAAAAGCAAGCCCGGCAGTGAGCCAGAATTCCTTCAAAAGGAAGGTGGCATCAAAAAAAAATTCCGTATTGTCCGAATCTCTGCCGACAATTTTGTAAAACCGTTTTTTTTCAAAGCTGCCGCCTGTCTCAAACGCCGCCCAGGGTGCTGCCTGATATCCCAGGGACACCTCCATCCCGTGGGAGCTCAGGTATTTTTCACCATATAACTCCAGATAACGCCCGAGAGCCTGCGTTCCTGCCGAAAAATTCCCCCACATGAAGCCGGGTCCGGTTGCGGCATTCAGGTAAAGTGTATCCAGACTGTCTTGGGTCCCATAATCCGCCCCGTAGGCATTGCCCGAGCTCTTCCAGCCAAGATTGGGAAAAGGGCTTTTATAGGTATGGTTAAGGCCTGCCGAAGCATTGTAAATAAAGTCCTCTTTTGAACGGACGGAATCTTCGCTAAGGATAATATCGCCCAGAACCGTACGGATAACCGTATTTGAAGGAGAAGCCAGGACATTATCATCCCAGTCGCATCCCAGGGCAATATAGCCTCTCAAAAAATGCCGCTGTTCGCCTTTATCCAGAACAACAAGGAATTTTTTGATATTTTCCCTGACAGCCGCAGGAGGACTCGTTTCAAGGACTTCATTGGCGTATTTGCGCGCCATATCGTTCACCCCAAGCTTATGGTAAACTCTGGCTATTTCAAGCTTGACACGCAGCGCAGAAGGATCGGCAATAAGAACCCGGTCAAAAGCCATGAGCGCCATCTCGTGGTGCCCGGTTTCAAAAGCCGCACGGCCAAGGTAGAAATTAATCTCGCTGTCGCCGGGGCGTGCTTCAAAGGCATCCAAAAAGGCCTCATAGGCTTCATCAAAATCACCGGATCGAAAAAGGGCAAGCCCTTTTTCAAAACTATTGGTCAACGCTTTTGAAATCGCCTGCGAAGCGATGAGCGGGGAAAAAACAAGGAGTGCAATAAGAAAAACAAAAACTGTTTTTTTCATGGGCAGCGGACGCTTATAAGGGTGAATGAAAGGCTATAAAAGCGGATTGCTCATTATAGTACCGGAACAAAAACCAGGATTTTTCGTTCGGGCACTATTATACATTAAGTATAAGCTGGAGTCCGTCTATCTATCAAAATTTAGCAGCATCCGGGCGCAAGGTCAAGCTGAAGTTAGCCGTTTGCAAGCCCTCCTGGTTGCTGTTTACTTCCGGATCAAATGTAACCCTTCACTGAAATAAGAACCGCTATTCATTCGCTGCCGAGCTGAATTTATAGAATATGCAAAAAATTTTTCTCAGAAATGCAGAATCCCCACAACGGCGCCGGTCATGCAGGTGGCCATGGTGCCCGCGACAATGGCGCGCAGCCCGAGAGATACGATTTCATCCCGCCGGTCCGGGGCTATGGCCCCCAACCCGCCGATCATGATGCCGAGACTGCCGGGATTGGCAAATCCGCAAAGCGCATAAGACATTATCAGCAGGCTTCTGGAATCCAGGCTGCCCGTTGGTAGATGGCTCATATTAATGTAGGCGATAAATTCATTGAGTACGGTCTTGGTGCCCAGCAGGGCCCCGGCGGTCTGTGCCTGGCCCCAGGGCACCCCCATCAGCCAGACCACCGGCGCCATAATCCAGCCGAAAATGCGTTCCAGCGTCAGGGGTTGCCCCCAGACATGGGGCGCGATTCCCAGCATGATATTGACCAGCTCCACCAGGGCCACCAGTACGATAATCATGGCGATGATGTTTAACAACAACTCGATGCCCTGGATGGTTCCCCGGGTCAGGGCGTCCATAGTGCCGCAAGCCTCATCCGGCGCTTTGAGCTGCCCCGACGTCAGGCTGCCGGTTTCCGGTATCATAATCTTGGACACCACGATGGCCGCAGGCGCACTGATAATGGAAGCAGTGAGAATATGACCGGCTACATTGGGGATCACAGGCTCCAGGATACTGGCGTAAAGAACCAGGACCGTCCCGGCAATGGTTGCCATTCCGCTGGTCATCACGGTGAAGAGCTCGCTTCGCGACAGCTTTGCCACGTAAGGCCGTATCAGAAGGGGGGACTCCACCATGCCGACAAAAATATTGGCGGCCACGCCCAAGCCTTCGGCCCCGCCGATGCGCAGGGTTTTTTTAAGCAGCCAGGAAAAGCCATTAACCAGTCGGGGCAGAATATTCCAGTAAAAGAAAACGGACGAGAGCGCACTGATGACCAGAACCAGGGGCAGGGCCTGAAACGCCAGAACAAAGGTTGCCTGGGGGTCGACCACCTCAAAGGGCTTGTCCCCGCCCCCGATATAGCCGAATACAAATGCGGTCCCGGCACGGGTGGACGCTTCAAGGGCCAGGACCGCCCGGTTCAAATACACGAAAACATAAGCAAAAAACTTGAACTTGAGCAGCAGCAATGCCAGGCCCAACTGGGTCAGCATACCGATTAAAACGGTTTTTACGGGAAATCCGCTTCGGTTTTCGCTAATGCACCAGGCCAGGGCGGCAAAAATTAAAAAACCGGCCACGCTTTGCAGGATTATCATGATTTGCTCAATTTGTGGTTGTACCGGGCAGCTAAAAATTTACTGCGAGTCCGGATTATAAAAAGTTACAAAAAATCCGCTTTCGGATCAGACGATTATAATTTTACAGATTTCGGACTTTTCTCAAAACCTCTGATTTTGCTTTAAAGAAGGCCTTCTATATTATAAGGTGGCAATCTGGAGGGTTTAAAAAAATTTCAAAGCCGTCTCTCTATGCGTGCGTCCATACCCTAATAAAAACCCGGCGGGAGATTGAAAATGCCTGATGAACCGAAAATAATCATCCGGGAAGTCGCCCTGCGGGACGGACTTCAGTCCGAGCCGGAATTTGTCCCCACCGAAAAAAAAATTGCCCTGGTTCAGGCATTGCGCCGGGCCGGGGTCAAATACCTGGAAACCACCTCCTTTGTCAGTGCCAGGGCCATTCCGCAGCTTGGGGATGCCGCCGAATTGATGGCGGGGGTTCCCCGCAAAGGTCTTATACACGAAGTCATGATGCCCAATTTCAAAGGCGCCCAAGCTGCCATTGAGGCCGGAGCAGACCGCCTGGTTGTATTCGTCTCAGCCTCCGAGGCCCACAACCAGGCCAATGTCCGGCGCAGCATCAGCCAATCGCTCACCGGCTTGGAGGCTGTTTTTGAACTGGCCGAAAGCCATGAGGTACCGGTGGCCGCAGTCATTGCCGTGGCTTTTGGCTGCCCCTTCCAGGGCCGCGTGCCCAAAAGCGATGTCCTGGCAATTGCGCGCCGCCTGGCCCGGGCAGGAGCCCGCCGTATTACGCTGGCCGATACCACGGGGCTGGCTGATCCGGCCCGGATTGGGAAGGTCGTGGCATTCTTCAAGGAGCATCTGCCGGAAACCACATTCTGCCTGCACCTTCACAATAACCGGGGCATTGCCATGGCCAACCTTTATGCGGGTTACCTGGCCGGAATCACAATGTTTGACACCTCCCTGGGCGGTATCGGCGGGTGTCCGAATGTTCCCCAGGCGGCCGGCAACCTGGCTACGGCCGATGTGGCGTTTATGTTTGAGGCCATGGGCGTTCCAACCGGACTGGATCTTGCGGGCCTGGTTCAAGCGGCCCATCTGCTGGAACAAACCCTTCAGCACCCACTGCCCGGGCAGGTAATGAAAAGCGGTCCCGCCTATACCGGGGATAATTTCAGCTAAAGCTGGCCTTGTCCTTCTTCACCGTCCAGAACCGCCCTCGCGATCCGGGCAAGGGTGTCAATGGCAATTGGTTTTTCAATATATTCTGCAATTCCGATAGACCTTGCCTCTGCTTCGGAAACCTTTTCACTGTAGCCGGTGCACAGGATAATTTTCATCCGGGGTAGAATTTTCAGGATTTCCCGGCTGAGAATATCTCCGGTCATTTTCGGCATGGTCATATCCGTGATGACCAGGTCAAATTGATCAGGCGCTGCCCGAAAACGTTCCAGGGCTTTTTCCGGATCGGTCTCACTGACTACCCGGTAGCCCAGTTTTTCCATGCGCATCCGATTCAAATGGACCACGGAGGTTTCATCATCGATAAACAGGATGCTCTCCGTGCCGGTCGGCAAGGGTTGCCAGAACTCCTCGACAGGCGCCGCCGACGTCTCACCGGCAATCGGAAAAAAAACCTCAAGCCGGGTTCCCCCATCAACTTCACTTTCAACCCGGATGGCCCCGCCATGGGCTTTTACAATGCCAAGGACCACCGAAAGGCCCAGGCCGGTCCCTTTATCCAGGTCCTTGGTTGTAAAATAGGGATCAAAAATGCGATCCATATCCGGGCTGGCAATGCCATGGCCGGTATCGCTTACTGTGAGCTTCACGTACGCACCCGGGCAAAGATCCGGATCAGGGGCAGCCGCCTCGGCGGACAAGGACGCTGCTGTCAGTTGGACCGAGAGCGTGCCGCCATGCTCAGTCATGGCATCCGAGGCGTTTTTGCAGAGGTTGACGATCAGCTGATGGATCTGCGTGGGGTTGGCCATCACCTTGGGCAAATCCCGATCTATTTGATCCCGGATTTCAACTGATGAAGGAATTGTGGAGCGCATCATCCGCATGCCTTCTTTTATGATCAGGCTGATATCCTGCGGGGCCTGCACCTCCTCGCCTTTTCTGCTGAAGGTCAACAGCTGGCGGATCACCTCCTTGGCCCGCAGACTGGCGGCCTTGATTTCACGCAATCCTTTTCCGGCAACATCACCTTCCGGCAGTTCACTCTCAATCAGCTCCGTGTAGCCCATGATAATGCTTAAAATATTGTTGAAATCGTGGGCCACCCCCCCGGTCAGCGTGCCGATGGCCTCCATTTTCTGTGCCTGGCGAAGCCGGTTCTGCAGTTTCGCCCGCGCCTCCTGCGCCTCCTTGCGCTCCGTGATATCACTCACAAAATTCAGTGTGGCCGGCCGGCCCTCCCATTCTATGGCCACGGTTTTGAGCTTCACCCATCGCAGCCTGCCGGAACGGGTGATGATCCTGAAGGAATAGCTGGGAACCGTCTCCATCCCCTGCATGCGTTTATAATGCCTTTCCATAACCATGTCCCGGTCTTCAGGATGGATGAATGCCTCGAAAGGTCTTTCAGTGAGATCCTCCACCGGGTAGCCTGTCAGCTCCATGCTGCGTTCATTGGCAAATTGCAGCATCCCGTCCTGGGCCACGTAAATGGTTTCCTGGGCGTTTTCCACGAGGATCCGGTATTTCTCCTCACTGTCCCGCAATGCGGTTTCTGCCTGCTTGCGCTCTGTAACATCCTCCACAATGCCCATACCACCGATAATGCCGCCGGCAATGTCCCTGAAGGGAGCAAAAAGCGCACGCACCGGCGTCTCTTTAGCCGAGGCCACGGATCGATACAGGTCCTCGTACAAGCCGGGGTTTCCCTCAAGGGCGGTGGCCAGGGCATCAACAAGCTTTTTATCCGGCAAGCTCAGCATATTCAAACCGATCAGGGAATCTCTTGAAGAGCCGATAATATCGACAAATACATCGTTGCATGCCCTGATAACCCCGTTTGAGTCAAAATGCAGGATGCCCAGGGGCGCATTCTCAAACATCAGCCGAAATTTCTCCTCGCTCTCCCGCAGTTCCTGCTCCGCTGCCGCAGCCTCCCGCGCCCGGGCTTCAGCCTCCTGCATCCGGGTCTGCAGTTCCACAAGCATCCGGGAAATCGCCGCTTTCAACTGGCGCATCTCGCCGGTGAAGCGCCCTTTTATGGGGGCATTGAGGTTGCCGTTGGAAACCTCCGTGGCAAACCGGGCCAGCTGCTTAATCGGCCGGGTAATGGTGCGCATCAGAATAAGGGTGCAAAACAGGGCGATCAGCAAAATACCGGCGGTAACTGAAATGATCCCCCATTTCAGATTTCTCATCTGGGCATACACCTCATCGATGTAGACCCCGGACCCGATAATCCAGCCCCAGGGTTCAAACAGCTTCACATAGGATTCCTTGGGGTAGAGTTTCTCAGAGACCCCCGTCGATGTAGGCCGATGCCACTTATATTTAACAAACCCCTGCCCCTGCTCCTGCACAACCCTTGAAAAAGCCTGAAAAATATTTTTATTCCCGCCGGGAAAAACAACTGTTTTCCCGTCTATACCCAACTGCATGTCCGAGGCCGTGTTAAAGATCGCATCATCCATAATCCGACCTTCCAGCTCGGGCTCCACCGGATGCATGATCATACGGGGATAAGGGCGCCCGGTATCATTTATCCACACATAGCCGTGATCCGTAAACCGCATGCTCCGGATCCGCTCCCGGACTTCCTGCCGGGCCCGCTGCGTTGCCACGGCACCCGCCGCAACCTGCTTTTCATAGTCGGCAACCATAGAGTAAACGGCATCCACCAGGTTTTTGGCCACTAACTTCCTGGAATCAAAGAGCTCGTTTTCAACATAGGGGAAAAAAAAAGCAAAAAGTGCGATCAGGAATAGACCGATGATTACCAGGGCAATGCCCATTATCTTTGTTCCGGTCTTTTCCAGGAGGCCTCTTATGTGCTGCATAAAGTTCTCCAAGCTTGGCGTCAGGAAAACGCTGTCTTATCCATGGCCTTTTCATAAGCCGCTGCTTTGCTGATGCGGCCTTCGGCCACAAGCTGTTTTAAGTGCTGGTCCATGGATTGCATGCCCGCGGCAGTCCCGGTCTGGATCAGGGAACTGATCTGCGAAATCTTGCCCTCCCGGATCATACTGGCCAGTGCCTGGGAGCCAATGAGGACCTCATTTGCCGCACAGCGCCCGCTGCCGTCTTTTGTCCGTAATAACTGCTGGGCGATCACCGAGCGGAGCGACTCGGATAGCATGGTCCGCGCCTGGGCCTGCTGGTCCGTGGGAAAGGCATTAATGATCCGGTCGATAGTTTTGGCGGCGCTGTTGGTATGCAGCGTTCCAAACACCAGAATTCCCAGTTCCGCGCAGGTCAGTGCCAGGGAGATGGTTTCCAGGTCCCGCATCTCACCGACCATCAGTATATCGGGATTCTCCCGGCTGGCTACCCGCAGGGCATCACTGAAACTCCTGGCATGGGTGCCGATTTCACGGTGGGTGATCAAACAGCGATTATTGGAATGCACGAATTCCAGTGGGTCCTCAATGGTAATGATGTGACCGTCGCGGGTTTCATTGATATAATTGATCATGGCCGCAAGGGTCGTGGATTTGCCGCTGCCGGTGGGGCCGGTCACCAGCACGAGCCCTTTGGTATATTCGGCGATAGTTTTGAGAACCTCCGGAAGCTGAAGTGCTTCAAGGGCTAGAATTTCAGTGGGAATAATCCGGAATACCGCCCCCATGCCCCGGTGTTGGAAAAAAAAATTACAGCGAAACCGTCCCACACCGGCAAGTTCGTAGGCCATGTCCAATTCCAGGTCCTGTTCCACGGTTTCCCGCTGTTTGACAGTCAAAATCTCAAAGAGGATTTCCTGGCTGGATGCCGCGGTGAGCGGCGGGTGATCCAGGGGGATCAGTTCGCCTTTCAGGCGAATCAACGGGGGAAACCCCACCACCATGTGCAGGTCGCTTGCCCCCTGCTCCTGCATTTGCCGGAATAATTGATCGATAGCTGCCATCACTTACCTCTCTGCCCGTACACGGAAGTATAACCTTTCAAACGCCCTTTCTGTCATGTTTTGAGTCGCATTTTCAGTTTGTCCGGGCTGAACGCATTGGCCGCCGCATCCGCCGCAGTGATCTTGCCGGCCTGATAAAGGGCCAGCAGGGAATCGTCCATTAATTGCATCCCCAGTTTTTTGCCGGTCTGCATCATGGAAGGAATCTGAAAAGTTTTGGAATCCCGGATCAAATTGGCCATCTGAGTGGAGCCGAGCAGAATTTCAAGGGCAAGCACCATCTGGTTCTGCTCGGCGTGAGGAATCAGCCGCTGGGTGATTACGGCGCGCAGGGACTCGCTCAACATGGCCCGGATCTGATTTTGCTCTTTGGGCGGATAGGAGTCAATGATGCGGTCAATGGTTTTGGGCGCACTTGAGGTTGACAGGGTACCGATCACAAGGTGGCCGGTTTCAGCTGCGGATATGGCCATGGATATGGTTTCCAGATCCCGGAGTTCGCCCACGACAATCACATCCGGGTCCTGCCGAAGGGCACCCCTTAGCGCATTGGCGTAATTCCAGGTCGTGCTGCCGATTTCGCGCTGATTGACAACCCCCTGCTTGAAGGGATGGATAAATTCAATCGGATCCTCGATGGTTAATATATGATACGGCCGCCGGGCATTTATATAATCCACCATGGCTGCCAGCGTGGTGCTTTTGCCGTGTCCGGTCCCGCCGGTCACCAGTATCAGCCCTTGATGATAGTCCAGAACGTTGCGGACCACCCCGGGCATTTCCAGGGATTCAAGCGTCGGGATTTCCGGCGGGATTAACCGAAATGCAGCGCTCAAGCCCTTCTGATGCATCATGGCGCTGCCCCGCAGCCGTCCGAGTTCCGGAACCGCGTAGGCAAAATCCAGCTGGGAGTCCGCCATCAGCTTTTTCTGCTGCTGCTCATCCAAAAGCTCGAATATAAGCTGCCGGCAAGCCTCCGGTGACTGTGCCGGGCTTTTCAATTTCCGCAGCCGCCCCAGGCGCCGAAGGATAAAAGGCTCTCCGGGCGCCACGTGAACATCAGAGGCATTCAAATCCGCGGCCGCTTTAAAAACCTTGTCCAATTTTGCCATGACCCTGCCTTATTAACCGGGGAGACCACGCCGCTAGTCGGTTAATTCATTGACTGGAACGATAAGTTCGATACTGTCGCGCCGGACATTTAAAAAACCTGCGGCAAAAATCGCCTGACCGGCAAGGTCATATGCCCTGACGTCTGTGATGGAAAGAAAAGCTTTGGCTTCATTCATATAATCGGTAAGTCTGACGCCTGAAAAGATGCTTAAATACCCAACGAGTTTGAATTGATGGGTAAAAATATGGACCTGCATCTTATCGCTGTTTTCGTTCATCCTCCCTCCCAGCGGCATGGCCTTTTTGAAATGGTTGGAGTCCTTCTATTATAATAAAATAAACGGTGATGACTGGCAACCGCTTAATTGGTATCTAAACGAAATAGCACCCTACCCGGATAAGAAACACTTTGTCCGTTCCCCTGTTTAAATATTGGGGATAATGTGCTATATCCTGACATCATACACAATGGTGCCGACATTCACAATCGTGTTGGCAATGATTTCTAAAAACCCCGGCAAATCACGGCGCCTGGCAATGCCGCGTGGGTCCGCCGCGTTCCACGCAGCCGCTGCCCTGTTGCCGGCGGGAAAGGACCCGGAGCGTGACTCAAAAAATTGTATCCACCCTTGTCATTTTCCTTTGGCTGCCCCTTATTGCGTCAAGCACAGCCGCTGCCGGCGATAAAATCAACGTCTTTATGAGCATACCGCCACAGGCCTATTTTGTCAAAGCAATAGGCGGGGAAAAGGTCGATGCGACCGTCATGGTGGCCCCTGAAAAAAGTCCGGCCAGCTATGAACCCTCGCCCCGGCAGATGGTGCAATTGGCCAACGCTGATATTTACTTTGCCATTGGCGTGCCGTTTGAATCCGCGTGGCTTAAAAAATTTGCCGGCACCAACCCGGGCATGAAAATCGTCCACACGGAAAAAGATATTGAAAAGCGCTCCATGAATTCCAAACATGGGCATCAGGATATGCAGGAAGGGATAAAAGATCCGCATATCTGGCTCTCCCCGCCGCTTGTCATGCTCCAGGCCCGTTGCATACTGACGGGTCTGACCGCTCTTGACCCGGAATCGGCAAAGGTGTTTGAAAAAAACTACAAGGCCTTTATCCGACAGCTAACGGAACTGGACACGGCCTTGTTGGAACAGTTCCAGGGAATTTCAAATCGCCGCTTTATGGTATTTCACCCCTCCTGGGGCTATTTTGCCGACGCCTATGGCTTCATTCAGATGCCCATCGAGATCGAGGGCAAGGCCCCGAAAGCAAAAGATGTCACGAAACTGATTCAAAGCGCCAGACAGTCCGGCATTACTGTTATATTCGCCCAGCCGCAGTATTCGAACAAACAGGCGCAGATCATTGCCAGGGAAACCGGGGCCCGGGTGGTTACAGCGGACCCCCTGGCCGAAGACTGGGCGCAAAATCTCAAAACCGTGGCCGATGCCATAAGCACCCGGATGAAATAACAGCCCATGACAAACCCTATTATCACTGTTGAAAATCTCAGTTACGCCTACAACGGCCGGCCGGCTATAGAAAAAGCCTCCTTTTCCATTCAGGAAAAGGAATTTCTGGCCTTTATCGGCCCGAACGGGGGAGGTAAAACCACCCTGATAAAGCTGCTGTTAGGGCTTTTAAAGCCTGCCGGCGGTAAAATCCGCATCTACGGCAACCCCCCGGAAAAGGCCGCCCACCGCATCGGCTATGTTCCGCAGAATGTGGCTTTCAACAAGGCCTTTCCCATATCTGTTTTCGATGTCGTGCTGATGGGCCGACTACGGTTTCAAGGCAGGTCCCGGCTGTCCAAGTCCGATAAAAACGCGGCCCGCCGGGTGCTTGCAGAAATGGAAATGCTGGGCTGCCAAAACCGCCGCATCGATGATCTCTCAAGCGGCCAGCGCGAACGGGTATTCATTGCCCGGGCCCTTGCCACGGACCCGGATATCCTGCTGCTCGATGAACCCACGGCCAGCCTGGACAATGCCGGACGCACGGAGCTCTATGCGCTTTTAAAAGAAATCAATAAAAACAAAACCATCGGCTTGGTCACCCATGACATGATGGTGCTCTCCAGCTATGTATCCTCGGTTGCCTGCGTCAACAAAACCGTGCACTACCACGGATCTGCCGAAATCACCGAAGGAATGATCGAAAGCGGCTATCACTGCCCGGTGGAGTTGATTGCCCATGGGATTCCACACCGGATTTTAAAAACCCACGAGGACCAGCCATGATTGAGGCCCTTCAGTTCGAATTCATGCGAAACGCCCTGTTCGCGGGTTTTTTTGCCAGCCTGATCTGCGGGGTGATCGGCAGTTTTGTAGTGGTCAACCGCCTGGTCTTCCTTGGCGGGGGCATCGCCCATGCCTCTTACGGCGGGATCGGAGCGGCCTTTTTTTTTGGCGTCCCCTATTTTGTTGGAACCCTTGGCTTCTCTCTGGTGGCTGCCCTGGTAATGACCGCCGTGGTGCTGAAAGCCAGAGGCCGGGCCGACACATTCATCGGGGTCCTGTGGGCCGTGGGCATGGCCATCGGCATTATCCTGCTGGACCTGACGCCAGGCTACAATGTCAATCTCATGAGTTTTCTTTTCGGCAGCATCCTGGCCGTGCCAGGCACGGATATATGGTGGATGCTGGTTTTAAGCATCATCACCATCGCATCCGGCACCTATTTCTACCGCGACATGCTGGCCATTTCATACGACGACGAATTTGCCCGCCTGCGGGGGGTGCCGGTGAACCGTTTGTATTTTTTCTTCATGGGCTTGGTGGCGGTCTCCATAGTGGTCATCATCCGGGTGGTCGGCCTGATCCTGGTGATCGCCCTGCTCACCATCCCGCCGTTTATCGCAGAGAAGTATTCCAGCTCCCTTCGAATGATGATGGGGCTATCCACACTTTTTGCCATGATATTCAACCTGGGCGGCCTGTGGTTGGCTTATGCCTTTGACCTGACCTCCGGGGCAGCCATTATTCTGGTGGCCACCACTGGTTTTTTTATTTCCATGATAGCGGATTTTTTTATTTCCCGCCGACTTCTGACAAAACAGGAAACATCCAATTGAACCTATGGGATAGTATTTTCAAAACCGCCCCCCCGGGCATCCGACGGATTTTGGCCCTGCTGCTGCTTATTCTGTTAACAGGCTTTATTAACCCCGGCTGCGCCCATCGGGCAATCGAAACCGACTCCAACACGGGCCCTTTAAATACCGCCATCGCATTCTACCGCGGCCCGCTCGATCATCTCAATGCCGTGCGAACCGGTTCGTGCCCGATGCATCCGGGCTGCTCCGACTACAGTCGTCAGGCCATTGCCGGACACGGGCCGGTTTTGGGCTGGATTATGGCGTGCGACCGACTGATGCGCTGCGGCAGGGATGAACTGGAGCGGGCTGTGCCGATCATTGTAGCGGGCCAGCGCAAATACCTGGATCCGGTTTCCCGAAATGCCGATTGGTGGCATCACTCCGGGCAGAGCGAGCCACCGGAATCATACCGGAATTTTCAGGTTTTAACGGAGTAAGGGATCCTGTATTTTAAAAATAATGACGCTCGCCAACATAGCGCAGGGGCGGTGATAAAAAAGAGCTTTTTACGATAGCTTTTAAGGAGGATCAATGGGCCGAACCGACGAAGTTTATCAAGCAACCCACCCCATCCGGGTGGTTACGGCGACTTCCCTGTTTGATGGCCATGATGCGGCCATTAACATCATCCGCCGGATTCTCCAGGACGCCGGTGCGGAGGTGATTCACCTGGGGCACAACCGCTCGGTGGTGGAAATCATTGATGCCGCCCTGGAAGAAGATGTACAGGGCCTGGCGGTGTCAAGCTACCAGGGCGGGCACATGGAGTTTTTCAAGTATCTCTATGATATGCTGCGGGACAATAAGGCCGAACACATCAAAATTTTCGGCGGCGGCGGCGGTGTTATTGTCCCCGAGGAAATCCGGGAACTCGAATCCTACGGCATCACCAAAATCTACTCGCCCTCCGACGGCTCCCAAATGGGCTTGCAAGGCATGATCAACCATATGATGGAACATATGGATTTCTCCCCGGCGGATTTCGGCAAACCCGATATGGCCAATTTGCAGCCGGACAACGTCCTCGCGGTCGCCCGCCTGATAAGCATGGCCGAAATTGCGGCCACAGGCGACAGCCCCGAATTTCAGGCCATCAAGGACCGGTTGTCCGAACTCTCAGATCAAAAATCCGTTCCCGTTGTGGGAATCACGGGAACCGGCGGAGCAGGCAAGTCTTCCCTGGCGGATGAATTGATCGTGCGCCTCCTTCACCACCACCCGGACATGAACATCGGCATCCTCTGCTGCGACCCAACGCGCCGAAAAACCGGCGGCGCCCTTCTGGGCGACCGGATCCGGATGAATGCCATTGACAGCCCCCGGGTTTACATGCGCAGCCTGGCGGTGCGCAGTTCCAACACGGAGCTTCCCGTGGTGCTGCCCGAGGCGATCAATATTTTAAAATCAGCAGGATTTGACCTCATTATCGCAGAGACAGCGGGTATCGGCCAGGGCGCCTCCAACATCTTCGATCTCACCGATGTGTCCATGTATGCCATGACCAGCGATTACGGAGCGGCCTCCCAGCTTGAGAAAATCGACATGCTTGATTATGCGGATATCATCATTGTCAATAAATTCGACAAAGAAGGCAGCGAGGATGCCCTGCGCGATATTCGCAAACAGGTGCAGCGAAACCGCAAGGCCTGGGACACCCCGACGGAGCAGATGCCCGTATTCGGCACCATTGCCTCAAAATTCAACGATGACGGCGTCACCGCCATGTACCGCTTTCTTTTAACAGCCATTGCCGATAAAACCGGAGTAAAATTAACGGACGCAATCCCCGAGGTCACGGAGCGGGTCTCCTCCACCAAAACCATTTTTGTGCCGCCTGAGCGAAACCGATACCTGGCCGAGATTTCCGAAACCCTGCGCAATTATCACGCACAAACCCGGGACCAGGCGGATGCCCTTCGCCGGAGCTGGCACCTGAAAGAAACCGCCGCCGCCATCGCGGGCGACAACGCCCTTTCCGGAGACAGCGATGAGCTTCTCCGGAAATTAAAGCAGGCCATGGACGGCGCTGAGGCCGGCATCGATTCGGCCACCCGCCGAACAATAGAAGAATGGGAAGAAATCCGGAGTGCTTACGGGGGCGAAGAATTGGTGTATTCGGTCCGCGGCCGTGAAATCCGCCAGCCGCTGTATGTGGAATCCCTCTCCGGAAGCCGGATTCCAAAAATTGCCCTTCCCCCGTTTACAGACCCGGGCGAGATCTTCACCTGGATGCGAAAGGAAAGCATACCCGGCCGCTTTCCTTTTACCGCCGGTGTTTTTCCGCTCAAACGCACGGACGAGGACCCCACCCGAATGTTTGCCGGCGAGGGGGACCCGTCCCGAACCAACCGGCGGTTTAAGCTGCTTTCCGGGGATTACCCCGCCAACCGGCTCTCAACAGCCTTTGACTCGGTGACCCTCTATGGCTTTGACCCGGACACCCGCCCGGATATTTACGGCAAGGTAGGCACCTCCGGGGTGAGTGTCTGCAGCCTGGATGATGTCAAAATTCTCTATGGCGGATTTGACCTGGCGGCTCCGAACACCTCCGTTTCCATGACGATCAACGGCCCCGCCCCCATGATGCTGGCCATGTTCCTAAACACCGCCATTGACCAGCAGGTCGATAATTTCCGGGAGAAAAACGGGCGGGCACCGGATCCGCAGGAATCCCGGCAAATTCGGTCCTCTGTGCTCTCCCAGGTGCGGGGAACCGTGCAGGCCGATATCCTTAAAGAAGACCAGGGGCAAAACACCTGCCTTTTCTCGGTTGATTTCGCCCTTAAAATGATGGGTGACATCCAGCAGTATTTCATAGACAATGATGTGCGCAATTTTTATTCCGTATCCGTCTCCGGCTACCACATTGCCGAGGCCGGCGCCAACCCGATTTCCCAACTGGCTTTCACGCTGGCCAACGGATTCACCTACGTGGAGTATTACCTCTCCCGCGGCATGCCCATTGACGCCTTTGCCCCGAACCTCTCGTATTTCTTCTCAAGCGGGATGGATCCGGAATACAGCGTGATCGGCCGGGTGGCCCGCAGGATCTGGTCGGTTGCCATGCGCGAGATGTATGGCGGCGCCGAGCGCTCACAGATGCTAAAGTACCATATCCAGACATCCGGAAGGTCGCTTCACAGCCAGGAGATCCAGTTCAATGACATCCGCACCACCCTGCAGGCGCTCTATGCCATCTACGACAACTGCAACAGCCTGCACACCAACGCCTACGACGAGGCGATCACAACGCCTTCGGAGGAATCCGTGCGCCGCTCCCTGGCCATTCAGATGATCCTGAACAAAGAGTACGGGATGAGCAAAAACGAAAACATGAACCAGGGCAGCTTTATTATCGAGGCGCTGACCGACCTGGTCGAGGAGGCCGTGCTGTCCGAGTTCGACCGGATTACCGCCCGGGGCGGGGTCCGGGGCGCCATGGAGCGGGGCTACCAGCGCAGCAAAATCCAGGAGGAGTCGATTTATTACGAGCAGCTCAAACACACCGGCGAGCTGCCCATCATCGGGGTCAACACCTTCCTGAACCCGGCGGTGGATCATGGGGAATCCATCGCCGAGGTCGAGCTGGCCCGGGCGACTGAGCAGGAGAAGCAGTCCCAGCTCAACCGCCGGAATGAATTTGTCGAAAAAAACCGGGACAAAGCCCCCGAAGCCCTTCAACGGCTCAAGGACACGGCCCTGGCCGACGGCAACATCTTTGCCGAAATGATGAACACAGTCCGCTGCTGCACGCTGGGACAAATCACCCAGGCCTTGTTTGAAGTGGGCGGAAAGTATCGAAGAAACATGTAGGCACGCAGCCCGCCGCTGTTGCCGGATCAGTGCCAGACCGGATCAGTGCCGGAACAGCGCCGCCGGCTGCCCCCGCGTCCTCCGCCGGGCGGCAGCCGGCGCCCTATCGGTTGGCTTTGCGGTATCCCAGCTGATCCATGGCAATGATGTGCTTGCAGATATTGGCCGATCCCTCGACAATGACGTAGGTTGGAATATCGCGGTAGTAGCGGGCCAGGGGATACTCCGTGGAATAGCCGTAAGCCCCCATGATGCGCATGGCGGATTCCGCGCAGCGCATGGCCACCTCGCCCGCCATGTACTTGGCCTGGGCCACTTCATACCCGTTGTTAAGGTGCCCCTGATCCTTCTGCCAGGCGGCCTTGTACACCATAAGCCGTGCGGCCTCGATGTCTGTTGCCATTTTGGCGATCAACTCCTGGTTCATCTGGAACTTGCCGATGGGCTGGCCGAACTGGACGCGTTCTTTAGCGTATCGCAGGGCGATCTCATAGCAGGCCTGGGCGCAGCCCACAGCCCCGGCAGCAGCCGACAGCCGCGTGTTGGCAAGGGAGCTGAACACGATTTTAGCCCCCTGCCCGGGTTTGCCCAGCAGATTTTCTCTGGGCACCGGCGTATTATTGAAAAAGATCTCACCGGTGGGCGAAGAGTGGGAACCCAGCTTATCAATATCCGAGGTCGTCACCCCGGCAAAGTTCTTTGGCTCCACCAGCAACGCGGACATACCCTTTGTCCCCGCCTCCGGGTCCGTATAACAATAAATCACCACCACGTCGCACTGGTGGGCATTTGAAATCCAGGTCTTGGAGCCGTTTAAAACGAAATGATCCCCTTTGTCCTCGGCCACTGTATCCATGGACATCACGTCAGAGCCGGCATTGGGCTCGGTGATGCCAAAGGCGCCCAGCATCTCACCCGAACACAGCTTGGGGATATATTTCTTCCTGGCCGCCTCGCTGCCATACAAATATATGGGATAGGCGCATCCGATGCCGATCAGATTGACCTGAACCCGCAGCGAACTCGAAGCCCGGGCGATCTCCTCGGTGATAATGGCCGCCGCCATCCACCCGGCATCTTCGCCCCCGTATGCCTCGGGGATAACGGTTCCGATAAACCCCAGCTCCGCCATGGGTTTGATTGCCTCCTCCACGGGCAAATAATGATCCGCATCCCACTGGTCCGCATTGGGTGCGATCTTCTTGTCCGCGAATTCGCGGGCCGCCTTTTTCAGCATTTTATGTTCCCTGGACAGTTCAAATTGCATATCGATATCTCCTTAAAAAACGGTTTTTTCAAATACAGCGGCAATGCCCAGTCCGCCGCCGCCGCAAATGCATTCCAACCCCATCCTGGCCTCTGTTCGCCGCATCTCATGCATCAGCGTCACCAGCACCCGGACCCCGGTGGCGCCGATGGGATGGCCCAGGGAGATGCCCGAGCCGTTGACATTGACCTTGCCATACTCATCCGGGGAAACCCCCATATCCTTTAAATCCGCAAGCACCTGGGCGGCAAAGGCTTCCTGGATCTCGATCAGATCCATCTGAGAAAGCTCAGCCCCTGCCATTGCGAGGGCTTTTTTGGCCGCAGCGGCAACGGTCAGATGCGTGCGGGTCGGGTCCGCCCCTGCCACCCCAACGGATTTTACCGCCATAAACGGCTTTATTCCCAATTCCACCGCTTTTTGCTCAGACATCACAACAACAGCGGCTGCCCCGTCATTTTCCGTCGATGAATTGCCGGCAGTGCACACACCCCCCTGAACCGGCGTCAACCGGGACAACTTGTCCAGGCTCGTCTCCCGCCTGGGCGTCTCATCCGCATCAACCACGACCGGCTCGCCTTTTCGCCGGGGAACCTCAACGGAGATGACCTCCTCCCGGAATTTTCCCTGGTCCCAGGCGGCGCAGGCCTTCTGCTGGCTGCCGAGGGCCCATTGGTCGCATTCCTCCCGGCTGACGTTTTCTTCAACAGCGGCGGTCTCTGCCCAGGACATCATGGATGGAAGCAGTCCGTAGCGCTGTTCGGGCTGGCTCATCACCCGGGCCCGCTGAATGCGATCATAAAAGGGAAGTCCCCACATGGACAGATCGCCATGGCCCCGGGGCATGCCCTTTTCCCCGCCGATGCCCCACTTGATATTTCCGGGCAGGTAAAATTCAGCGTTGGACATGCTTTCCACGCCGCCTGCCACGACAATTTCCGCATCATTGCTGCGGATAAGCGCGGCTGCCAGGCGAACCACCTCAAGACCGGTGCAGCAGCGCCGGTCAATGGTAAAGCCGGGAATTGATTCCGGCCAGCCGGCGTTGAGCAGTGCCATGCGGGCAATATTGACGTATTCCCCATTCTGGTAGGCCTGCCCCATGATCACCTCGTCCACCTGGGCCGGCTCGATCCCGGCGCGTCGCACCGCCTCGTTTAGCACCAGCGCTCCCAAATCATATGCCTCGACAGATCTCAATCCCCCCATGTAGCGTCCCACGGGGGTCCTTACGCCGCTTGCGATAACGATATTGTCCGACATGTTCACTCCTTGATTAAAACCAACATTTGCTCTCAGCCCGGGCAAACGTCGGGTAGAGGCCGCACCCGGCGCCTTTACCCGAACGCCCGGTCCGGCATTTCCAGAATTTCACGCTCCGCGCGGGTGCAGCATTTTGCCCGGGCAACGGTGTGCGGCAGGGTCGTGTCGGTAAAAAAAGTGGCCTGGGCCACCTTGCCCTTATAAAATTCGCCCTTCCGGCCCTTTTCTTCCGCCCGGTCATAGGCGATCATCCCCATGTCCAAAAGGCGCCACACCATAACGAGCTCACCGAAACACAACAGGGCCGGGTAAGTGTAGGAGGCCCACTGGAGTCTATCGGATTGATAACGGCCGACCAGCTCCTCGCTCATCTCCCGGACCTGCCGGAATGCATCCGCAAGGTCCCGGACCCGGCTGCCAAATCCCCGGTGATCCCGGTTGGTCTCGCAGAAGGCATCCAGTTCGCTTGTAAAGGCTTTAAACATGGCCCCTTCGTTGGTCCGCATCTTGCGGCCCATGAGATCGATGGCCTGGATGCCGTTGGTGCCCTCATAAAGGCTCATGATCTTGGCATCGCGCATGTACTGCTCAATCGGATAATCCTTGCAGTAACCGTAGCCGCCCAGGCATTGCATGGCCGTCTCGCAAGCCTTGAAACCCGTATCCGAACAGTAGGCTTTGACAATGGGTGTCATAAAATCCGTGAGGGCCCGGTAATGGGTCCGGCTTTCCCGGTCCCCGCCCTCTGCGGCCAGGTCCGCCCAAAAAGCCGCCGTATAGATCATGGAACGCATGCCGTCCACTGCTGCTTTAACCCACAGCAGCATGCGACGGACATCCGGATGGTCAATGATGGGCACGGACCCGGATTTGCGCCCGGCCACATCCCGGCCCTGAACCCGCTGCCGGGCGTATTCCAGGGCGTGCTGGTAAGCGGCGCTGCCCAGGGTCATCCCGGAAACGCCCGTGTTGATGCGCGCAGAGTTCATCATCTGGAACATGTGGGCCAGGCCCTTGTTGGGCTCACCGCAAAGATAGCCGATGCAATGGTCCTTGTTCCCAAACGAGAGGGCGGCCGTGGGGGAGCAATGGAGGCCCAGCTTGTCCTCTATGCCGGTGCAGACCACGTCGTTTTCCTCGCCCGGGTTCCCGCTCGCGTCCAGCCGGTATTTGGGCACCACGAAAAGTGAAATCCCTTTTACCCCCTCCGGAGCGCCCTCAATCCGGGCCAGTACCAGATGCACGATATTATCGGCAAGATCGTGCTCGCCCCAGGAAATAAAAATCTTGCTGCCCTTTATCCGGTAGGCGTCCCCGTCCGGATAGGCTACGGTCCGGGTGGCCGCCAGATCAGAGCCGGCATCGGGTTCGGTCAGGCACATGGTTCCGGAAAAGGTGCCGTCATACATCCAGGGGACAAAGGCCCGCTTCAGGGTTTCGGTGCCGAAGCTTTCAATGAGATGCGCCGCACCGTGGGTCAGCGAGGGCGCCATATTGAAGGATTGGCAGGCCCCGTACATAAAATCATTGATCACGATCCGCATCATGTTGGGAAACCCCTGCCCGCCGTATTCGGTGTCCCGGGCGGCAGCGGTCCAGCCGTCCGCTCCGTAGCGCCGGAACACATCCCTGAACTCAGCCGGGCATTGCACCCGGCCATTTTCATACTGCAGCCCCTTCTCCTCGCCGATTTCATTGAGCGGAGCGAGCGCTTTTTTCGCAAACCGAATAGCTTCGGTCACCAACATATCGAGGGTTTCCGTGGTCAGGGATTGATACCGCTCAAGGCTGCAAAGCCTGCCATAGTCGAGCTGCTCCTTTAAAATAAAAAAAACGTCTTTCTGATTAATTTTGAACTCGGTCATCGTTTTTCCCTTCAATAATCAAAACCCCTGGCCATTCAAGGCGAATGCCCCCGGCGCATCCTGTTTTAGGCTTTGGCGGACAGGATTTGGAGAGCGCCTTGAATTTCCGGGAAAAGTCGTTTTGCAATGGCTTTCCTTATTGCTTCCGGCTGCCATCATCATTGTACGCATACCAGCCCTTGCCGGTTTTTCGGCCCAGATGGCCGGCTTTTACTTTTCTTCTGAGCAAAAGCGGCGGGTAAAACCGCGGATCCCCCGTTTCATGAAAACAGGCCATCATCGCCCCATAGGTCACATCCAGACCAACCATGTCCCCGGTTTCGAAAATGCCCATCCGCCGACCCGAACCCAGGCACAGGCCCTTATCAATGTCCTCGCAGCTTGCCACGCCCTCTTCCACCAGGCGCATGGCCTCGATTGTCGAGGGGAAATTGATCCGGTTGATGACAAAGCCGGCCACATCCCGATTGACCATAATCGGCTCCTTGCCGATTTTGAGAACAAACCGGCGGCCGGCCTCAGCTGTATCATCAGTTGTGGTCAGAGCCTTTACCACCTCTACCGCCATCATCATGGGAACCGGGGAGAAAAAATGAATGCCTAAAACTCTCTCGGGCCGCTGCGTCATGGCTGCCAATTCGGTAATAGGAATAGCTGATGTATTGGAGGCCATCAGGGTATCCGGCCCGCAGGCAGCATCAAGATCCTTAAATATCTGCTGCTTCAGCTCAAGCTTCTCGAATACCGCCTCGATAGCGAGGTCCGCCTCCCCGGCCGGGCTCAAATCCGAGACCGCCTGGATGCGCCCCATCACCGTGTCCAGATCCTCTGAGAGTTTGCCTTTTTGAACAAACTTGCCCACAGACCAGGATATATCCTTCAGCGCCTTTTTTACAGCCTCCCCGGATTTGTCGGTTAAATAAACGTTTATCCCCGCCTGGGCGCATACCTGGGCGATTCCGCCGCCCATCAGGCCGGCGCCGACAACCAATACGGAATTAATATCCATGCCATCCTCCCTGAACTTTGATCCTGTTTGGACATTGATGCCCTGCTGATGAAAGATTATCCCTGATAAAAGGATGATGCCACCTTAAAAATCCTGCCCGGGTCAACGTCGAAGATGTATATACCGCGTTAAACGTCCGGTAAACATTCAAGGCGGTTTCTTCATTCATATAAGAACGGTAGGAGAGCCCCCTGACTGCCTCGGGCGCATAACCGCTGATATCGCAGAAGGCCTGGTTGAAACGGGTAATGCGCCCCTCAGGTCCGTCTCGATGAAGCCGTCCTCTATTGTCTCGATAATCGTTTCAAGCGTGCTTTTTTCCTGGAAAAGCATACTGCAGCGCTTTTCCAGGGCTTCGTAGGAACGGCTGCCAGCCATGGCTCCTCCCTGTGGATCAAAAATAATGACGGCTTGGCAAAAAGTGGCTTCTGTCATCGTGGCAAGAAAAATATATCCGATACGCGCTAATGGGACAAGCTCCATAATTTCGACAATATTGTCGAGACATTTCGGCAATTGTCGAACCCGCCCCAACAATATTTTAATTAAGATACTGATTTTATGATATATTAATAAATGGCACGAATTGTGTAATATTCATGCTCCAACAGGAGGGGGCCGCCGGTCCGACCGGAAATCATTACGCCGGAGCGAAGCGGCATCGTCATGAAAACCATCCGCGCATCAACAGCGGAAATCAACACCGGACAATGAAAAAGTTCCGATTCAACCCAAAGGGGTGCGGCTTTGGCCAGGGCCCCGGAAAAGGAGGCATTCAATGAAACACACAGTACTCAACACCTTAGCTCTGATCGCTGTCTGCTTGGTGATGGCCTTGCCGGCCACTGCCCAGGGCCCTGGAAACTGCTATCATGGCCGGCAAATAGACCGAAACGGCAACTACGGCGACGCTCCCGCAGGAACCTGCCCAATGGTCTCGTCCGGCGAAGCACGCACGATCACCGGCACAGTCTATCAGGCCTGCGCGCAGGGCCAGGGTCTGCAGGTGGATACCGGAGAAGCCATTTTTACAATCTTCGGCATCGGGCCGATCCGTTATTGGAGAAATGCCGGCATTGACCGGCCCACGGTGGGCGAGGAAGTCACCATTAATGCAGTTGAAGTCACCTTCAGTGATGAAAACAGCAAACTTATTGCGGAAGACATTACAATAGGCAGACAAACCATCGACCTGCGCGATGACGCCGGTTTTCCCTTATGGCGCGGCGCACGCAACGGTGGTCGCTGGCAGCAGCAGGAAACGCAATAAGATGGATTATTTTCTTAATCCCTTTAAAAAATCCATTTGGGGAGTCAAGCCCTGCGCTGATATTGGATTTTCTACGAAGCCATCACTGCTTGAAATTATTATTCGTTCTACCTATTATGGAAGTTGATGAGCTCTGAAATTAAAACAAGAACGCACAAACTGAAACCAATAGTGACCCGGCTGTTGATCATGGCTGGTTTATGCCTGACATCCGGCATAAACCAGCCATCGGCCCTTGACATGGGAGTCGAAGCCTCCGCCGGCTATGACAGCAATGCGGTTCTATCGGCACAGAAGACCGGCTCCGGCTTTGCCCGCTACCGGCTGTGTGGGGAGCAGTCGCTTTTTTCCTCTACCACGCCATCTGGCGAAGGTCCGAGCGGCTCCGTGGTTCTTGAAGGCCAATACAAGGACTACTTTGATGTTTCGGATAATTTCCGCGTTGCTGCCAGCGCGGAAATTGAACCTCCTCTGGCCAGCAAGCGACTGGTTGCCCATCTGCTGGCCGAAGCCATGGTCTTTGAAAACAGGGAGTTGCCTGAATACGACAACGCCGGCCCCCAGTCAGATACTGTATTGCTGGATGTCTCAGCCAGCCGCACGATCAATCAATGGGAACTTTTTGCCCTGGCCGGCTGGCTGGACCGGGAGGGGGCGGCCACAACCGACACTTATAAGCAAACAAGAATCGAATGCGGCATTTCACGACTTTTCTGATAATCGCCCTCGGGGCCTTATTGCTGTCGTCTCCGGGGGCTCAACCCATGGATGCCCTGCTGGGAGAGGTCATATCCATTGACAGGGAGAATCGGCAAATGGTGGTTGCGATCGATAAAAACGGCAATTCGTCAAAAAATGCCGCCGCATCGGATACAAAACAGGTCTCGGTACATTACGGCAGTCAAAGTCTGCCGGCATTTGTCCGGCCGGGGGCGATGGTTCGCTTATGGGGGGAATATATGGCCAACGATCCGGTAGTCTTTAACTCCGAGTCTATTTGCCGCGGCGCCCGCGGGCGTG
>P_1C_Sed_2_UnCtyDRAFT_1000030_pt1 | contig 36734 bp, 32 predicted proteins | sample Pon1CUnioCityCA_4_FD_10229 | JGI IMG/M metagenome (IMG submission 10229) | reverse complement strand
AAGATAAAAAGCTTGCGACTATAGATCTGTTTTTCCGATCACTGGGAACCGCCCGCAACATTTATTCGGCCTGTATCATCTTGTCTGGCACGGGCAGTGACGGAAGTCTTGGACTAAAAAACATAAAGGAATACAGCGGCATTGTAATTACTCAAGATCCCAGCGAAGCCTCTTATGACGGCATGCCCCGCAGTGCCCTGCAAACGGGGCTTGTCGATTTTGTTCTTCCGGCTAAAGAAATACCGGACAAACTGATTGAATACCGGGAAAGTCTTGAACAGATAAAAATTTCGGATGCCAAAGAATTACCGGAAAGTGATGCCAAGGTACTCCAAAAAATATTTCATGAAGTAAACAATAAGATGGATGTTGATTTTTCCCAGTACAAACGTTCATCTATTCTCCGGCGGCTTGAGCGAAGAATGCGCATCACCCACATAAATACACTTTCGAACTATCTAAGCTACATACACAATAATCCTTCAGAAATTAACGAACTTTATAAAGATTTACTTATCAGCGTAACCAATTTCTTTCGGGATCCAGAAGCTTTTAAAACACTTGAAAAAACAATAATTCCAAAACTTTTTGAAGATAAAACCCCCAACGACAATATCCGTGTTTGGGTGCCCGGCTGTGCTACGGGAGAAGAGGCCTACTCGCTGGCCATCCTTTTACATGAATACGCCCAAACCATTCAAAAACCACCAAACATTCAGATTTTTGCCACTGATATTGACCGAGATGCTCTTGACATTGCACGCCGGGGGCATTACCCGGAATCCATCGCTTCGGATTTATCTATAAAGCGTCTGAGCCGATATTTTACCAAAGAGGGCATACAATACCGGGTAAAGCAGAACATAAGCAAAATGATACTGTTTGCTACTCACAATCTGCTAAAAGACCCTCCCTTCTCGAAACTCGACCTTATTAGCTGTCGAAACTTATTGATATACCTGAATCGCGATCTACAATCGGAGGTTTTTAATCTTTTCCATTATGCATTAAAACCAAAAAAATGGCTATTCCTGGGCATGTCGGATTCAATTTTAGAAGCCACAGATCTGTTCAATTCCGTAAATAATAAATGCCAGATTTACCGTCAAAATACGTTGAATAAAGCCCACTTTCGCTTACCGCGTTATCCTCTCTCCAAACAAAATGATGGCGTCAATACATCTGGGATGCAACAAAATCTCCAAGAGCAAAATGTCGACATTGAGAACCTCCACTTTAAGCTGCTGTTCAAAAGGTACGAACCTGCCAGTGTTATCATCAATGAGAACAACAAAGTACTCCATTCAACATCTGACATAGATCATTTTCTGAAATATTCGGGAGGTGAACCAAGCCAGAATATTTTGGATATGGTAATTCCGGAATTGCAAAAAACACTCAGTCGCCTTCTGTTTCAGGTCAAGCAAGGCAAAACCACGCTAACCTCCAAAAAAATTAAACTCAATATTGATGACTCCCCTAAGTACTATAAAATCATAGTTCAAAAAGTGGTATTGCCGAATGTTCGGGAGGGATTAATACATATAATTTTTGGGGAAGATCGTAATGGTAAAAACAGCCAATCCAACAATTTAGAAAAGACTACCCAGGTATCTGCAGAAGAATCAGATATTATTGCAGCCCTGGAAAAAGAGCTGGAACATACCAAGGAGCAGCTTCATACCACGATCGAGGAATACGAAACCTCGAATGAAGAACTTCAGGCTTCCAACGAGGAGCTACAGTCAATGAATGAAGAGCTGCGATCTACCACCGAACAACTCGAAACCAGCAAGGAAGAGTTACAGTCAGTCAACGAAGAACTTAAGAGCGTAAATACAGAGCTTGAACACAAGATTGATAAGCTCAATGAAACCAGCAAGGAAGAGTTACAGTCAGTCAACGAAGAACTTAAGAGCGTAAATACAGAGCTTGAACACAAGATTGATAAGCTCAATGAGGCAAACAGCAACCTCAAAAACCTGATGGAGTCCACAGACATTGCTACGCTGTTTATCGATGGTGATAACTGCTTACAATTTTTCACTTCTGCAGCTACCAACCTTTTTAATTTCATTTCCTCTGATACCGGTCGCCCCTTTAAACATATCACCCACGAACTAAAATACGACTCAATACAATCTGATATTGATCATGTAAACAATAGTCTGAAGACTATTAAAAAGGTGGTAACTGATACAAAAGACAACCCATATATTATGCGTCTTCGCCCTTACCGTACCATCAATGATGAAATTGACGGCGTGGTTCTTACTTTTGTGGATATTACTTCCCTCAAAAAGGCTGAAAAAGAACTAAAGGAAGAGGTTGAACGAAGTAAAAATTTACAAAAGCAGATTTTACGTAACAGTCTATCCGAACGATGGGAAATTGGGGAATACCTGCATGACAACCTGGGACAAATATTGGCCACAATAAAAATCATGATTCATGAACTCAAAAATGAATTAACCGAAACCGGGGAAGACCAAATATCTCCCTCCCTAAATGAGATAATCGACGAAATCAACGACCTCCTCGATCTCGAAGTTGAAAATATTAGAAACTTAAGTCACGATATCATTCCTATTGATGTAGAAAAGGAAGGCGTATCCCATGCTTTTAACCTTCTTATGCGACGTTCCCAAGAAGTTCATGATGTAAGATGCACTCTTGAGTCCAATGAGGTTTTAGATGAAATTACCAATAGAGAATTGTCTACAAACTTGTATCACATTACGCAAGAGGCTATCAAGAATGCTGCTATGCATGGCAATGCAGAACTGATCCTCGTAGATATTAAAAAAGAAGACGAAAAGCTCTATTTACAAATTAAGGACGACGGCAAAGGATTTTCACCAAAAGAAACAAATAGTGAAGGAATGGGATTACAAATAATGGAACATCGGGTAGATTTGCTGGGGGGCACTTTGGACATCGAAAGATTACCCGAATCGGATAAGTTCTCGACCTCGATAACATGTACATTCCCAGCGAAAATCATTCTAGAAGATAAGTAACCAATAAAAAATCCACAGGCTTTCTAAGCAGATGATAATGAAATTACCGTGCCTGCTGATAGAAAACCTGCGGATTTGTAAACTTATAGACCAGCTTCGAAACTTACGAGCCTAAATGCACTCCTTCACCATAAGCTTCTGCAGCTGCTTCCATCACCGCTTCTGACATGGTTGGGTGTGGATGAACGGCGCTGATAATCTCGTGTCCCGTTGTTTCCAGATCACGGGCAACCACGACTTCAGCAATTAATTCGGTAACATGAGAACCGATCATATGGCAGCCCAGCCATTCGCCGTATTTTTCATCAAAAATGACCTTTACAAAGCCTTCCTCGTGACCGAGTCCTGTTGCTTTTCCGCTTGCAGAAAATGGAAACTTACCGACTTTTATGTCGTAGCCTTCTTCCTTAGCCTGTTCCTCAGTATATCCCACCGAAGCAATTTGCGGCTCACAATACGTACAACCGGGAATGTTATTGTAGTTAATCGGCTGTGGATTTTCTCCAGCCAAACGCTCTACACACACAATACCTTCGTGTGATGCCTTGTGCGCTAACCAAGGGCCGCCGGCCACATCACCAATAGCATAAATATTTTCTACCGATGTTTGATAAGTTTCCTTATCAACTTGAATAGCTCCTTTCTCGTATTCGACACCAATCTCATCAAGACCGATGCCTTCTACATTACCGGCCACGCCAACGGCAGAAAGTACAACATCGGCTTCAACAACTTCTTCGTCATCACCGGATTTAATGGTAACCTTCACACCGTCACCGTCTTTCTCAACTTTTTCAACAGTGCTTCCGGTGCGGATGTCCATACCCTTCTTCTTATAAATTTTGCCAAGCTCTTTGCCTATGTCTTTATCTTCGACCGGCACCAGGGAATCCTGAAGCTCAACAATCGTCACATCAGTACCGATGGTGTTGTAGAAATAAGCAAATTCAACACCGATGGCACCTGCACCAATGATGACCATTTTATCCGGCTGATCATCGAGCTGCATTGCGCGTTCCGAATCGATGATCATCTCACCGTCAATCGGCAGATTAGGCAGTTCTCGCGGGCTGGCACCCGTAGCAATGATATAATTATCCGCTTTAATTTCTTCAACGACCTCATCATTGTCATCCAACACATTTACTTGGTCTTTGGATGCAAATACACCCTTGCCTTCAAAAACATCAATTTTGTTAGCCTTCATCAAAAACTGGACGCCCTTGCTCATCTTATTCGCAACATTTCGGCTGCGATCAATCATGCCTCCAAAATCTGCAGAAAAACCATCTACATTGACGCCGTAATCACCGGCATGTTCAATGCTTTCATATACTTCTGCAGAACGTAGAAGCGCCTTAGTTGGAATACATCCGATATTCAAACAAACACCGCCGAGATGACGCTTTTCAATAATTGCTGTGTTAAAACCTAACTGTGAAGCGCGAATCGCAGCCACATATCCACCGGGACCGGATCCAATTACGCAAACATCAAATTCTTTTGCCATGGGATTACTTGATTTATTTATTGAATAAAAATGGTTGAATGATTGATTTGAACCTTAAGTCATTACAAACAGCAATTTGATAAATCAATCATTCGGCCATTTTCAAAAAGCGCTCTAATTTAAGAATTATAGACGAGAGATATAAGGTTTTGCCCTATGATTCTTTGGGATATTAATAGCTTGTCCAAAATTCGGTTTCTATACCGGATTTGTTAGAATATCATCCCTCATATCTGGATATTTTTCAGCTAACTGTTCAGGCTCAATCATCTCAAAATCTTCAAATTCAAAGCCGGGACTAACCGTACATCCTACCAGTGAATAATCACCTAAGCTATATGCACGCTGCCAGCAATGCTGGGGCACCAGCTGCTGAAACTCAACATCATTCATAAGATCGTTACCGAGTTTGAGCTTATTCAGCATTCCATCCTTACCAATCACTTCCAGTACCAACTGATCACCGGCATAAAAGTGCCATAGCTCATCCCATCGCACTCTGTGCCAATTGGATAATTCACCCTCGGTAAGTAAAAAGTAAATGGCAGTACCTGCAGAACGCTGTTCCCCCTTTGACAACGACACCTGTTGGACACTTTTATAGGTCTCACTGAAATATCCGCCTTCCGGATGTGGCGATAAATCTAATCTATTAATTATTTGTTTTGTATCATCCATTTTTATCGATGAAACTTTTTTGCTTAAGACCTATTTAAAGAAACTTCACGAATTGTTAATAATTTGAGCTTTCTTTTATGAAACAAAGCGGTTCATATTTACCGGCACTCATTATAGCAATTTTCGTCGCACTTATTTTTCAGTCATGTTTAGATTCAACCGGTCCTGCAAATGAGGAAACTGAACTGGTTTATTCTCATGTGCGAAATCCGGGTACTTCGGCCAATGATTTTCTGGCTGACTCCAACTTTACCCATCTGGTTGTGGAAATCGATTACATGCCCGGTTACGAACCCAACGCAGAAGCCCTTGACAGCTTAAAAGCATTTTTCGAACAACGCCTGCATAAAAACTCAATTACTATCAAAGAACCAACCCAAATTGAATCCCGAAACCAAGCTTCGTACAGTGCCAATGATGTTCGAAATATAGAATCTGAAGAACGTTCTACTTTTTCAGAGGGCGATACCCTTGCAGCCTATTTCATGATTGTAGACGGGGATTATAGTCAACGAGATCTGATGGGCATTGCTTACTATAATACATCCAATGCATTTTTTGGCCCGGCTTATGATGAGGCCAGCAGCGGACCGGGCGCTATTTCCCGCTACCGCGTAGAAGCAATTTCGTTCCGACACGAATTTGGACATCTTTTGGGTCTTGTTGATATTCCCAATTCGGGAACTGAGATGCAGGAACCACACAGGGATCAGGAAAATGGCAATCATTGTGATAATGACCAATGCCTGATGTACTATGCTACGCAAACCACCGATCTTATAGGGAATACTGTTGGAGATCAGGAAATTACTCCACTTGACGCTAATTGTATCGCTGACTTACAGGCCAATGGCGGACGATAATAAAGACCTAAGAAAGTATTTAGAAATACAAAACCTAATGATTTTTAATTAAACTGAATTTTATACAATAATCTCAATATGAAAATATTTAAGCGACTTTCACTCTTTCTTCTTTGTTTTTCACTAGCATTATTAGTCACAAACTGTTCTGACTCCAGTACTGATCCGGTCGACACCCCTCCGCAAGAATTCAATAGTCAGGCAGCTCCCGGCGACTCTGCCCATGCGTATCTTGCAGGAGATCAATATACCACCCTCCAGGTTGAAATTGATTACATGCCAGGCCATGAACCCACCCAGGAAGGGCTGAACAGCTTGCAAACCTTTTTGGAGGAGCGACTTAATAAACAAAACATTTCGTTTAGCACTCCAAACGAAATTGATGCCGAAAGCCAGTCCAGTTATAGTAGCAATGATATCAGGGCTATTGAAGAAGAATATCGAGATAATTATACCGAAGCCGGAGACAACACTTTGCATGTGTACTTTTTGGTTGTTGATGGCGAATATAGCCAGAGCTCCAATGTGGTAGGCATTGCTTATTGGAACACCTCGGTAGCATTTTTTGGTGAAACAATTGCAAGTGCAAGTGGTAACCCGCCAGTATCCCCTTCGCGAGAAAAAGTGGAAAGTACGGTATTTCGACACGAATTAGGACATAACATGGGCTTGGTTGGCATCGGCACTCCCACACAATCAAATCATAAAACAGATGGAAGTGCCCACTGCACCACCGACGGATGCCTAATGGAACCTGCCATTGAAACAGCAAACTTTTTTGAAAACTTTAGCGGTGATGTGCCTTCTCTCAACGAAGCTTGTATTACTGATCTGCAAGCCAACGGCGGGAAGTAATTCAGTTGATTTGTCGTGAGTATTGAGTAGTGAGAAGCTAATATATCACTACTCACATCTCATGACTCTAATCAACTTTGCTTAAATTTAAAGAGGTTCTCAGCACCCACTTTTTCCTCGGCCTGACTTAGCGCATATCCGCTGTCAAACAATACAATTGGATTGCCTTCCATATCCTTGGTCACATGAGTTGAATAACTGCTCTCCAGCTTATCAATGACCGTTTCATCATCACCCAGCCAACGCGCTGCGTGATAAGAAACTGAATTCATATGCAACTCGGTATTATACTCCGTTGACATTCGATGTTTTACAACATCAAACTGCAGAGCGCCTACCGTTCCCAGCAACAGCTCATTGCCAACACCATTTGGTACCTCAAATACGTGCACAACCCCCTCTTCGGCCAGCTGCTTAAGTCCTTCGCGCAGCTGTTTACGTTTAAAAGGATCTTTGGTGGAAACCTTCATGAAGTGTTCGGGCGTAAATAGTGGAATTACATCAAACTCAACGGGATCGTCACTGTAAATAGTCGTCCCAATACGAAATGAACCGGGATTAAATAGCGATACGACATCCCCGGGATAGGCTTCTTCCAGAATATTCCGTTCATCACCCATTAGCGTATGGGGCGTCGACATTTTTACTTTGTTGCCTGTATTGCTTTCAGTGACCTGCAGTCCGCGTTCAAACTTCCCGGAGGTAATACGAATAAAAGCGGCACAGTCGCGGTGGTCGGGATTCATATTGGCCTGCATCTTAAAAACAAAACCCGAAAATCCGCGATCGAGATCCCGATCTTCATCATTTTCATCCTGATATGGCTGCGGGGGATTGGCCAACTCCGAGAAGTAATCCAAAAACACATCGAGGCCAAAGTTGTTAAGCGCTGATCCAAAAAAGACGGGGGTGGCCTTTCCGTTAGCAAAAGCCTCATCATCCATCATCTCCATCATATCTTCAGTCAGCATCACCTCTTCGCGAAACTTCTCCTTATCAAAATCAGAGAGGCGTGCTTCCTCGATACCTTCTTCCAAATCATATAATTCGGTCTCGGCTTTCTTGGCTCCATGCTCTTCTTTTTTCTGCAGATGCAGTTTTTTTCCAATCAGATCATAAATGCCCTGAAAATCTCTTCCGTATCCCAACGGCCAGGAAGCCGGTACAGGCTCAATACCCAACTGATTTTCGATATTACTGATTACTTCCAGCGGCTCCAGTCCGGGCCGGTCGCACTTATTTACAAAAGTGATAATGGGAATTTCGCGCATTTTACAGACTTCGAAAAGCTTTTCAGTCTGCTCCTCAACGCCTTTGGCAACGTCAATCACCATAAGTGCTGTATCGGCAGCAACAAGCGTTCGCAGGGTATCCTCAGAAAAGTCTTTGTGCCCCGGCGTATCCAGCAAATTAAATTTAATTCCGTCTTTTTCGAATCTAAGGACCGATGATGTCACCGAAATACCACGTTCTTTCTCAATAGCCATCCAGTCGGATGCCGCAAAGCGGTTGGCCTTACGCTGACGAATAGAGCCGGCCTCATGTATCGCACCTCCATATAGGAGCAACTTCTCAGTGAGTGTTGTCTTACCCGCATCGGGGTGCGAAATAATCGCAAACGTTCGGCGGCGCTTGGCCTCTTCTATAATTTCTTGCTGCTGTTTTGTTTTGGTATCAGTCTTGGACATGAACGGATCTCAGAGTTGGATATTCAAAAGCCTGTAAAGATAAGGAAATTTCCGGCATATATCACCTTCACATAATAGGAATTATATCACTCTTGCAAGACTAAAACAGATTCATCTGCTTATTTTGGCGATCAATAGGCCAGATGGGCATGGGATCAATCTCGACTAAATCAGATAACAATTGATGAAAACGTCGGACATTTTTAGGCTGACTCACTTTATCAGGCGTATGGATAAACACATAGGGATGCAGCCCTTCCCTGATCCAATCAGCCACAACAATTGCCCACTCTTTTAAGTAGGGTTCATTACCAACCGGGTCGTTTGATCCCACAAATCGAACAAAGGGACGGGCCGCTGTATTATCAAAGCGCACCGGTACATTCGGTTTCTTTTTCTTCGCCTCCAACACCGAGGATTCCTCAGATTTCATGGCATGCAGTTTCCGCGTATCGAAAATTACGCGATCAATACTATAGCTTTTGAGCAGTCGATTAAGCCGATGTTCTTCACGACCATGATTAAAAAAATCCGAATGACGCACTTCAACAGCATAGTGATAGGTACTCGGCAAAATACTTATCAGCTTTTCCAGTCGCTGGAATTCATCTATTGAGAAGTTAGGTGGGAGTTGAATATGGAATGGCCCCAGCCGATCTTCAATAGGATCAAAAGTTTCAATAAAGGTTAAAACTTCATCCTCAACATCGTCCAGACGTTTTTCATGGGTAATCGAACGGTGAAATTTAAAGCAGAATTTAAAGCCATCGGGGGTGGCCTTCTTCCATTTCACCAAAGTCTCTCTCGAAGGGACATTATAAAAAGTCGTATTGCCCTCCACAGCATTAAAGACCGAGGAATATTGTCTGAGAAAGTCATCCGGCTTGGCGTCATCGGTAAAAAAATTTCCGACCCAGTCTTTCAAACTCCAACCGGTACAACCAAGATGATATTTTCGAATCCCCATGCAGAAAATTTAAGATAACATTGACACCGTCTATCTATAGTAACGGAACAGTATCGAAAACCGTTCTTTTGAATTTACTTTTCCGGCGGCATGGTTCCAAAAACACGATCCCAAAACGTAGTAGAAACGCCAAAGGCCTTATCGGGATATTTGTAATGGTGCAAAGCGTGATGACGATATTGTGTTTTTAGCACTTTTGGCACCTTTCGTTTGTGCACCGCAATATGCACCGAAGCATATAAAAGATACCCGGTCATAAATCCCGGCATAAAAAGATAAACCCACTGACCCAAAACCATTGAAAACGCAAGGTATAGCAGACCCACAATAATCAATCCCGGGATGGGTGGCATCATTAAACGTTCTTTATCACGTGGATACTCATGATGTATACCATGGATGGTATGAGCAATAGTATGTGCGATTTTAAATTCTGGAAAATACTCATCAATATGATTGATATACCGGTGGAAGAAATACTCGAAGAAGGTCCAGAAAAACATAGCACCCAAAAATACAGCAATTGCTATTGCCAACGACGGTGCTATTTCGTTTGCATAGCCCATGTACAGTAATCCGACAGCAATGCATATGTAGATTGTTGCCGACACATAAGCCGGAGCTTTGGTCATCAGCTCCAATACGTTATTATTAAATATCGTGCCTTGACCCTCGTTTTTTATTGCTTTCTGACTCATAGCTACCTCTCTCTTTATTTGTGTTTTATAAACTCTCAAGGCCATATTTTACCTCTTTTGAGACATAAACTCCAATCTAAAATGGGGAGTGAGGATCTAAAGCTACTCTTGTTGAATACTTTCAACAGGATTAATAAGAGCCGCTCGCAGTGATTGATAACTTACGGTCAATAATCCAATAACAATCGTTGCAATTCCTACTGTCACAAAAATTGCTGCAAGATTCCATCCCAGTTCTATCCGATAGGGAAAATCCTGCAACCATTGCACGGCCAAATAATAGATAACCGGCCAAGCTATAATATTTGAAATCACGATCAGCTTCAGATAGTCCTTCGATAAAAGTGCCACAATATTGGGAACGGTTGCTCCCAATGTTTTTCGAATTCCAATCTCTTTCGTTCGCCGGGAGGCCGTATAAGATGCAAGTCCAAAAAGTCCCAAGCACGCCACCAAAATACAGATCAGGGTAAAAATGCCGGATACACTACTCATTTTTGCTTCGGATCTATAAATTTCCTGCAGCCTTTCATCCTGAAAAAAGTATGTGAAGGGATCTATATGATTAACTTCTTTCCAAGTTCCTCTTAGCACTTCTAATCCTTCTTTAGTGCTCCCCGCTGCCAATTTTGCAGTAGCAAATTCAATATTTCTAACCGTTGGGCGTCCTTCCTTTACCAAGTTAATGACCAGCGGTGATATCTCTTTTTTTATAGAGGTATAATTAAAATTATCAACGACGCCAATTACTTCTAAAGGTTTGCGTTCATCTTCAGCATTTGTATAGTAAAACTGGGTCCCAAGTGCATCACGTGGCGTTTGAACATCAATCTGATTCAACATTGCCTTATTAATCAAAATGGAATTCTCTACATCGGCGGGATAATCAAGAGAGAAACTACGACCGGCCAACAATTTGATGCCATACGTTTCAATAAAATCGTGCTTTACATGGAGCGTCATATTTGTAGGCGGTGCATCGGATTGATTCGCAGGCGAATATTTTGAAAAAAACTGGCTTTCAGATCCTAATATCTTACTCATTCCAGTAATGTCTATAACATGCGGATGCTGAAGTGCTTTTTCCTTAAATTGATCAAATTCCCAGGCAATGAGTGTTTGTGTAATTGGCATCACCACCACCTTCTCTTGATCAAAACCCATTTTTTTATTCTGCATATGTTGCAGCTGCAAATAGACGATAACAGTGCCAATGATTAAAACCACAGAAAGGGTGAACTGAAACACCACCAACCCCTTTCGCAGTAATCTTTCTCTGGTACCACTTTTCATCCCTTTCGATCCATGCATGATCGTTGTCGGATTAAACCCCGATAAATATAATGCCGGATATAACCCCGAGAGTAGCGCTACTATAATAAATAAAATCAGTATCCCGCCAATTACCTTCCCGTTCATTATAACTTCTGCTCCCACCGAAAAACCCAGAAGTTCATTAACCCATGGCAATGATATATAGACCAAAAAGAGTGCCGCCAAGAATCCTAACCCTGTCATTAGCATCGACTCTCCCATGAATTGCCCGAAAAGCTGTTTTCGTTGTGCCCCAAGCACCTTTCGCATTCCAACTTCTCGAGCTCTTTCTGTAGAACGAGCAGTGCTTAAGTTCATAAAGTTTATGGCCGCAATAACTAAGATCAGTACAGCTACTGCCGTAAACAGATATACATAGAAAATAGAGCCGTTGGCCTCCATCTCTTGATCCAGATTGGAATACAGGTGAATGTCAGTGAGCGATTGCAAACTCAACGTTACCGTTTCCCCCTCCTCACGGTCTGCATAGTTTTTGTCTACAAAATCAGGAAATTGCGATTCTAATTCTCCTGGGGTAACACCATCTTTAAGTAGTACGTATGTCCAGCAGGGATTCCAAAACCAGCGCTCCATAAATGCACGAGATCCATATAACTTGGGCAAACTGTTAAATGACACTAACATATCCACCTGGAAGTGAGAGGTTTCTGGCAGTGCTTTCATCACCCCGGTTACCGTAAAATCTTCGACCCCTTTAAACGTCAGTTGTTTGCCTATGGGATTTTTATTTCCAAAAAATCGACGGGCTTGCTCTTCCGTAATTACTGCTGACATCGGATCATTGAGCACTTTTTGCGGATTTCCCCGAATAAGCTCAGCAGAAAAAACATCAAAGAAAGTAGAATCTACTACATAGAAATGGTCTACGCGAAATGATTCCTCGGTCTGTGTATTTAAAATAGTTCGCACTTCTTCCTGCATGTCGAAAAAACGAACCGTTTTTTCTATCTGTGCGGGAAAATCATTCTGTAATACCGGAGCTACGGGGAAGGGCGTGGTAGCCCCAGCCTCATTCTTAGTAGAGGTTTGTGTTGTTTGCGTAACACGGTATATGCGATCAGACTTTTCGTGAAATCGATCATAACTAAGTTCGTGAAACACATAAGCGGCAATAAGCAGACAACTAGCAATCCCTATTGCCAAACCCAATACATTTATGAATGTAAATCCTTTTCGGCTGCCCAAGTTACGGAGAGCAACCTTCAAATAATTTTTTATCATAGCCTTTTTTGATGTCTAAAACGCAATAGTCTCTCAAGAATACTACCAACGACAGAATAAAAGAGTTAAAAGACCCCTATTTGTTACAAAATTAACCTTGCATTAAGGCAATTTAATAAACTGTTATTTCGACGTTTTCAAATACGGAATAATCTGATTTTCCAATAGATTAAAAACGGGCTCCTTGTAGCTGCGGGTCTGGGTTGCATTTTCTAGCGCCCCAGTTAGCACAATCGTAGCATCAAGTTCGGGAATTATAAAAATATATTGCCCACCATACCCCCAAGCGAAGTAAACTTTGTAGCCACCGATCGGTTTGTTCCACCACATATATCCGTAATCGTAAGGATTAAAGTTGCTACGAGTATAGGTTTTAAAAGAATCTGTAATCCAATCTTTTGAAACAATTCTTTGCCCATTATAAAGCCCTCCATTTAACACCATTTGACCAATTTTGATCATATCACTCGGAGCCAACGCCATNTTGTTGCCGCCCATATAATAGCCCTGTGGATCGCGATCCCATCCGCCCACTTGTATGTCCATTGGGACAAAAAGATATTCTTCAGCAAAAGCTCTGGTGCTCATACTNGTAGNCTTANTTAGGATTACTGACAACAAATGCGAGGTCCCGGTACTGTAAGCCATATNACCGCCGGGTTTCTTTTCCATCGGCTGGTCCAANGCAAACTCGACCCAGTTATCACTTAANACCCAGCGACCATAGTTATGGAAGCTGGTCGTTTCAAGTCCTGATCGCATCGTCAGTAAATCTTTAATCGTAATAGATTGCTTATTAGAATCAGGATTGGCTCTAAAATAGTCTTCGAAGTAGGATTTAATCGGCTGGTTGACGTTTTTTATATGCCCTTTTTCGACGGCTATACCTATCAACAATGAAATAATGCTTTTTGAAGCGGATTTGATGTTGGTCATTTCCCCTTCTTCCATCCCATTATGATAATAAGTAGCTAATAGCTGACCTTCCTGCTGAATCAATAAGCTGGTTAAGGAGTTAATTGAGGAAGCGTTATGCTGGATTTGCTGCAGGGATAACGAATCGACCGAAGATAAAGAACGAGCATCAGCTTTATAAACACTAATCAAAAATGTTAAATAAAGGGTAAATCCTAACCATTTGATTATACTTCCAAATATTTTCACAATCTCAATAATTTGTTTCGTCTTTCCATACCATTGTATCAAATTATTGAAGGATAAGTATAACCATAAGGTTCCAATCGGGAAATTATTGCAGTGGCCAAACTTTCTTACACGTAAAAATCTTCTTCGACCTCTTCCTGTACTATTTGTCCGTCAAACAGATTTATGGTTCGCTCGGCATATCCGGAGTCGTGTGGTGAGTGAGTCACCATTACAATAGTTGTCCCCTGATCATTAAGCTCTGCCAATAATTTCATTACTTCATCGCCATGGTCAGAATCCAGATTCCCAGTAGGCTCATCAGCAAGAATTAGTTTGGCATTCGCCACTACGGCCCGAGCTATAGCTACACGCTGCTGCTGCCCACCTGAAAGCTGCTGTGGAAAATGATTTCGACGATGCATCATATTCATGCGTCCGATTGCAGCTTCAGCCTTTTCTTTGCGCTCCTCTTCAGGCATTCCCAGATACAGCAATGGGAGCGCTACATTTTCAAAAACAGTAAGTTCATCGATCAAATTAAAACTCTGAAATACAAAACCGATATTTCCTTTACGCAGCTTGGCTCGTTCGCGCTCCGATTTATCGGACACTTCATAATCCAAAAATTGATAGCTCCCTGCTGATGGGTTATCGAGTAGCCCCAAAATATTTAGCAATGTTGATTTTCCGCACCCCGATGGTCCCATAATAGCACAAAACTCTCCTTCTCCTATTTCCAGATCTATGCCGTTAAGAGCGGTCGTTTCAACTTCATCGGTGGTATATACCTTTTTAAGATTCCTTGTCTTGATCATAGTCTAACGCTTTAAGCTTTCAAGTATTTGTAAAGTTATTCTATATTAAGGACTTCATTTTCGCCAAATGAACCGTAATCAGAAATTATTACCTGGTCCCCCTTGTCTAGTCCGGCAAGCACCTCAAAATAATTGGGGTTTTGTCGTCCCAGCCGAATATCATGTCTTACTGCTTTTGCACCGTCTTCTGAAATTTTATATATCCAGTTACCGCCGGTCTGTTGATAAAATCCACCCCTATCCAATACTAAGATCGATTCTGATTCCCCAAACATAAGTTGAATGGAAAGCGTCTGACCCCGCGTAAGATCGCCGGGAATCTGCCCGGTAAATTCCATGTCTACCTTAAACTGACCATTTTCCACAACCGGATATACTTTAGTGATTTTCAGTCGGTGGGTTTGTCCGTTGTAGTCTATTGTTCCCTTTAACCCTTGATTAATTCTGGAAAGGTGATACTCATCTATTTCTAGACGAACCTTGTAATTATCCAAAATATCTACCTGACCAATTCGATCGCTTGACGAGATGGATTGTCCCGGATTAAGCTCGATGGTAGACAATTGTCCCGATATAGGAGCTGTTACCACCAGGCGGTCCAAAATATTTTGTACCGCTTCCAGACTCGTCCACATTCGCTCTAGCGACTGATCTATCTGGGCAAGCTGCTGGCTCGACTTTATAGAATCCTGTTTAAAGGATTTATATATCAAATCATACCTTTTTTTCTGATAGTCATAATTTGCTTGAGTTTCCAGAAACTGCTGCTCAGCAATAAGGTTTTGCTCAAATAATTTCTGCTCCCGTTCATAATTTGATTTCACAATTGCCAACTGATTTTTTGCCTCTGCTAACCGCTCTTTAAGGCTCAGCGTATTTTGTTCAATATTGAGACGAGAATTTCGAGTTTGGTTAATCTGATCATATATAGCAGATGTTTGTTGCAAAACGTTGAGTCGCAAATCGGAGTTGGAAAGGGCTACAATCGTGTCTCCCCGCTCTACCATTGAACCGGACTCTTTATAAATATCATCAACAACACCCCCCTCTACGGCATCCAGATACATTGTCTGGATGGGTTGCACCGTTCCCCTAACCTGAATAGACTCTTGGAAGGATTCTAGCTCAACCGTACTAACATTAATGTTTTCCCGCTCCACATTTAACGTGGCCCGACTATCCATAAAACCAAAGCTATATATAGTAATCACAAGAAGGGAAATAAGCCCGAGAAGCATTATAACTTGCTTCTTACCCAAAAACTTTTTCTCGATTTTTTTGTCCATTCCCTCACTGGAAATGCGCGAACCATTCTCTGCGGCCATTACTAAGCCCTAATTTGTTTTACCTTTCTGTATTTATTGGTCCCGATTGGCCAAAAACACATCTTTTCAATGAATTACCAAGTTAAACAAGAGTTTCCGGAAGTTTATTTGTTACAAAGATGTTAATAAATAAAGAAATTTAGAACCAGGCTTCGTCACCTACTTAATATTTTATCGATCTCTTCTATTAATTCCTTATCGTATTTCTCCCGGTGATGACTAGGAATCGTTGCATCATATTCCGGATTATTTATCGCCACCTTAGTCTTGTTTTCTCCGATGCGTTCGATAATTATCTCACCTTCGTCTCGGCGCTGGGTCTGAGTATTGACGTAAGAAGTAGAATGAAATTTCACAAAGTATCGATTGCCGTCATCCGACTTTTGGGCAAAATTTATCTCCAGTGACCGACCTCTTAAAGCTTTTTCTACAGTAGTGATCATCGTATCAAAATTTTGGTTATAGGTTTTTGACCGATCACCTGATACCGATTCCAACGGTCCACATCCTTGCCAAGTAGTTATTGCAGCAATAATTATGATGGGAAGTATTTGCTTTGTGAAAGTATTCATAAGATCTGAATTTGGCTTTTTTTATCTTTTATAAAAAATCAGTATAAAAAAATATATTCAGTAAATTGAGCCGTTTCTCAAACTTTTATATTTCCGGCCCTCACTTACAAATGAATACTTTTCGCCTTTTATCTATCACCTCGTATATTTCAGCGAATTAACCATCAATTTCGAGTTGCATACTTATGCCAAATAAGCCGCTGCTTACGGTATCCATCGTTGTGCAAAATCATCGGGATGTTATTGAATCCACCCTAACATCGCTCTATGAAGTTTCGGGCATCCCCTATGAACTTTTTATTGTTGATGACGGATCTACCGACCACAGTGATGAAGTAATTCAATCTGTACTGGACTATTATCAGCACGAGCAAACTTTCTATTTTACCCACGAGAAGCCTGTGGGATTAGGTAACTCACTTAATGAAATATTATCACAACGAAACGGGCGACTTTTCTGGGCACCACAGACCATTTCTGAAATTGATATCGATCAATTGAGTCTCCGGTTAGAACAGCTTACCGAATCAACCGATAGTGTTTTGGCCCTTCAAAACCAAGCACTGCCAAAGAGTTATAAAGAGTGGATTGATCTGATACGGCAAAAGAACTGGCCGCAAAACGGCTCCTTTATTTGGGATTTATCAGCTCTTACTACTACCAATAGGTTCTTTAATCCCTATTTAAGTGAATTCCATGGACTTGAGCTTGCGGCCCGCCTCGGTGATATATCATCAATAAAAAGTTCGAAAAGCTGGTTTTTACCAAGTAGCTTTTTTGAAGCCCCCGAGCCCGACTTCAACCTCAGACAAGAGCTGCTGCTAACCATGCTGCGTCGAGCTGATTACGGTGGACAAATGCGGGAAACTATCTTTGAAACGCTACAGAAGCTACCTGCGAAATCAAAAAAATCATACGACAATGAACTGCTTAACGAGGCTTTGCAGGTAAAGAAGGATGGGAGATTTAATTCGGCACTGGAGTTAATCGAAGAAGTGCTCGAAAATAATCCAAATCACAGTGGAGCGCGTAACCTTAAAATCGAAATCCTCGAAAAAAAGCGCCGATATGTAGAAGCATCAGAGCTGAAACACCAGGTTTCAAAATCTCAGCAGACCCAAGAGCCAGAAACACAGCAGCAAGAACCATCTCCAGAAACCCATAAGCCATCCGAACCTGAAGATGTAAGTGTAAGTCTGATTATTCCAACCACTACGTATGGTAAGCCCGCTCTTGAACACTGCCTGCTTTCAGTTTCGGAGCATTGCGATACGTCCCAACTCGAGCTCATTGTTATTGACAACGCAAGTTTGGACAATACGCATGATTATTTAGATGAACTTAAAGAAAGGAACTTTTTAAACTGCCGGGTCATCACCAATAAAAAGAATGCTGGGTTTGCAGCCTCTGTAAATCAAGCCATGGAAAAGGTAAATGGAGAATATGCCTGTGTCATCCACAATGACATTGAGTTTGTTGATGATGCCATTACCCAGCTTCGGGAACTAATGGACTCTAATCCCAAGTATGCCATTATTGGTCCTACAACAAATAAAACGCTCAATCCTGATCAATCAACCCGGAACGTTCGAGAAGATAATCCCGATCTTATTCGAGCCGAATACCTCGACAGTTTTTGCATGATGCTGCGAACAGATGCAAACTTAAAAATGGACGAGGCTTTTCAACTGGCTTTCTTTGAAGATATTGATCTTTGTTTTCAGGCGCGTTCCAAGGATTATAGAGTTGGTATTGCTCCGCACATCCAGGTTAAGCATCACTTTGGCACTACCACATTTTCATTGGATCTGGATACCGAAAGCGAGCAGTATTGGAAAAATGTATCCTACTTCAATGAAAAATGGAATATTGAAGTCTTTTCCGAGGATGAACTAAAGTCACTCAGTACATTCGACCAACTTCTGGCCCTTGACGATCTGGTGAACCCGCTATTCCCTGAACCCAAAGTTCAGCAGCAGTTTGAGCAACTTTTTACCGATGAATTAAAAACGGAAATTCTGAACACTCACCACGAAGAAGAAACACTTTGCAAGCTTGTGCATCTCTTTATGGTAATGGAGGAGCGTGAAATTATGCGTCATCTCGAAGACAAGCTCAACAACGTTGATATTCCTGCGACTCTCATTTATCAACTGGTGCGCTTTTATTTCAATCGCAATATTTATTCGCGCTGTACACATTACCTCAACCAGCTTAAGCCGCAGAATGAATCGCTGCGCGCCGAGTTATATCGTTTAGCTATACTTGTTGAGAATAAAGATCTGGATAGTGCTATACCAAAGCTCAAACAACTAATGGATCACGCCCCGGCAAATCCCATGCTTTATAAACTGGCAGGCGATATCCACAAGTTTAGCGGAAATAAAGAAGAAGCGATCTCATTTTATGATTTGGCAGAGCAAATAAATCCTTTTGAGTTTGCCAACGAAGAAAAAGATGCGTTCGGGTTAAAAAAAAGGAAGGGGTATAAAAAAGAAAGACCCTACCGATCAAGGTAGGGCCTCCACTATTCATCAAGAGAGACGCCTAAAAAGGCGCCTTGTAAGATGCACAATTATGTATAGAGTTCAAAATGTAATTATGGTTTATTTCGCAATAATCACATCAACGAGCCATGATCTCGACAGTATTCAATAGTTTCTTGAGACTTTCTACCGTATCCAGTTTATCTATTTTTTCATAGCTGTTGATCAGATTTCGAATACACCGAGCAAGTATATCTTCTTCACTGCTGTTCTTAAAATGTTCGCTCCGGGGTTCTACGCCATTCTGTTTCAAAAAGTAATAGCACTGATCATAGGTAACGACTTTTCCGTGATCAAAGGGATCAATCAAAATTTCTTCGTTTGCNGTTTTGTATTTCATCATAAAATGAATGGGCATATTGATCCCGTAAAACGGTAGATCCAGACGACGTCCAATAAACAACACGATTAACGCCAGTGAAATTGGCAATCCCTCTCGTCGGTCGATCACCCGATTTAGAAATGAATTATGCGGATTGTAATAGTCATTGGTGCTTCCGCTAAATTCCAGGTCCTCAAATACAAAATTAAGAACCTTGTGCATTTTTTGAGTCTCGCTGAGTGAATAACGCACATCATCAGCAATCATGTCCGCAAAATGATCAAGCTTTTTCTTGTATTCTCTCTCACGCAGTGTTGGATTATCAAACCGTGATAAAATAAATACAGCCTCTTCCAACTGCTTCAAGCTCGAAAGTCCTCCTTCGAGAACATCCATAAAATCCTGCTCTACACTCCCGAAGGTTATATGCTGGATAATCTCATTGATGAGCTCCCGTGATTCTTCATCGCTGGTCTCACTTTTTTGCTGATCAAGTAGAGGTACCGCTGTTTCACCAAGCTCAAATAAACGATCTCGGACCTTGGATTTAACAAAAGGATCGGGGTCATCTAACAAGTAAACAAGAGATTCTATTTCTGACTTCTTTGCTGACATTATTCTGTAGGATAAATTCTTTTTCTTACCGTCTGGTTACTTTTTGAAACAGCGTTAACCATCAAATCGTGCGATTAAAATAGAGAAAAAGTTTTCGAATTATCTACTTAAATCTCAATTTAAATATTGCCTGTTCAAAACGTATATTTGCCATGTGTAATATCCTTATCGGCCAATTTTTAAAACTACTTAACAAAAAAATTCATGAAGTTATCCGTTACCTCCGAAACCGGATTGTTAAAAGGCGTTATTGTTCATACTCCCGGCAAAGAAGTATCGCTGGTTAATCCTGAAATTAAAGATGAGCTCCTTTTTGATGATATTATCTTTGAAAATGATGCCCGACAGGAACACCTGGACATGCTCAAAGTTTTTAAAGCTGCCATGCCCTCGGATGGGAAAATTCATGAAATCACAGATCTGTTTGACCAGGCTCTAAATACTGAGGAAGCACGCGGATATTGTATCGAACAACTAATCCACCGGCTGCCAGAAGAAAACCTTAAAGCTGTTGAACAAGATTTAGTTAAACTCTCGGGTAATGAACTGCTGCGCTTTGTTATAAATGGTGTAACGCCTTCTATTTCCGACTATAATATGCATCCCACGCCCAACCTCTTGTTTACACGGGATCTGGCTGCTGTCGTTAACGAAAGTATTTTATTATCACGTCCGGCCAAAAAAGCCCGTGTTCGTGAAGCGGTGCTTATGGAAACGTTAATTAAGTTTCACCCGCTGTTTGAGGATATCAAAGGGAAAACGATTAAAATTTCAGACCAAGAATCTATTGAGGGCGGCGATGTGCTTGTTGCCTCTGACAAAGTAGTACTCATTGGCATGAGTGAAAGAACCTCTTTCAGCGGATTAATGAATGCTACTGAGGGGTTGTTGAAGCAAGGTGTTGAACATGTTCTTGCCGTTGATATCCCCAAGCAACGCTCGTCCATGCATCTTGATACCATTTTCACCTTTGCCAGTGAAAACGAATGTGTCGTTTTTCCACCGGCTATCACCGAACGCAGTAATAACGTTGTTGCCTTGCGGTCACAAAACGACTCTATCATTTCGGAATCAAAACCTTCTCTAAAAAAGGCACTCGAGGAACTGTTAGATCGCGACTTTACGTTTATCAATTGCGGCGGGTCTCAGCGCACCAATCAATTTCGTGAACAATGGACTGACGGTGCTAACGTTTTTGCAGTAGCACCTGGCGTAATCGTAGGATATGAACGAAACACAAACACCTTCAACGAGTTGAAGAAACATGGATATGAACTAATGAACCAATATGAATTTATTGAAGAATACAACGACAGTCCCTTTGATCCTACAGACAAAAAAATTGCCATCAGCTTTTTAGGTAACGAACTCTGTCGAGGTCGGGGCGGCGCTCGATGTATGACCATGCCCATAGCAAGAGAATTCTAAAATACAGCAGCACCTTTGGATAATAAACCCACCACTGAGACTACCAGATTTCAAATCAGCGATTTTACTGGCGAACCTACCATTTGGGAAACCATGCAGCGTGATCTTGATCCTAAAACGGTAACCAAGCATCTTGCTTTATTTCTTATTACTGTTNTTACCGTTTCGCTGGCCGGGGCCGGCTTCGTAGGTTTCGAGCCCTCATTATTTCCTCTTGCCCTGCCTTCACTACCCGATTTTTACCGTGGCCTCCTTTTTGCCGGCCTCCTTTTGGGATTTTTGGGCGTTCACGAATTCGGCCATTATTTTGCCGCCCTCTATCATCATATCAAAGTAACGTTGCCCTATTTTATTCCAATTCCATTAGGTATTGGCACGGTAGGCGCCGTCATCCGCATCAAACAAAAAATAAACGATACCTATAAAATGTTTGACGTGGGGGCAGCAGGACCATTAGCCGGCTTTGTTGTCTCCCTGGGCGTACTGCTTTATGGATTTTCGACTCTACCCGATCCTTCATTTATACAAAATTTTGCGGGTCACGAAGCCGTCAAAGAATACGTTGCTCAATACGGCGTCTATCCCGATAATCCGTTGCAAGAAACCAATGGTAATGTTTTAATTGTGGGGGATACTTTACTCTACAGTTTCCTCGCCTCTTTTTTCGAAAATGTGCCCCCCATGTGGGAAATGTATCACTATCCCTTCTTATTTGCTGGGTGGCTGGGACTCTTCTTTACAGCGCTCAATCTAACACCCATTGGTCAGCTAGATGGCGGACATATTTTATATTCGTTAATCGGGTTTAAAAAACACAAAATTGTAGCACGTATCTTTTTTGCTGTACTTATAACTCTCGGTGGAATCGAAGCCATTCCGTTCATTCATCTTTCTCTTGGTGAACTTGATTACAGCTATGGCTTATTCAGCTGGATAATTTGGGGCGGGGTATTAATGATGCTCCTCCGCAAGGCTTTCCGCGACGATTTTGACTGGATCTTACCCGTCTGGACAGCCTCATTAGCGGCCACCGCATTTTATCTATTCTTTATAGTGGGCAATATTACGACATCCGGTTCATTAATTTGGGTCGTCTGGTCGTTTTTCATTGCCTATTTTGTAGGAATTGAACACCCTCCGGCGATTCGCGAACGCGAGCTTAATCCTACCCGTAAATTTTTGGGGTGGCTCAGCATGGCCATTTTTGTGCTTTGCATCAGTCCCAACCCACTATATTTAATTTAAAATTCGTTATCTTTAGTCGTTTTAACCGCAAAACCTAATCTCTCTATTTTAAATGCGTTACTTGTTTCTTTCAATTGTTGCCCTGCTATTTATTTCATGTTCAAGCGAAACTCCTGAAAATGTACCTGATCGGGTAAATCAACTCATCGCCGAGGACAACTATACTCAGGCGTTGGATATTTTAGAAAATGCTGATCCACAAAAGACTGAGGCCGACCTTACGACACTCAAAGAAAAAACGTACCTCAATTATGGGCTATATCTGGAGTATCGGGGGCCTGAAGAAAGCACCATGCGCGATCGAATGACTTCTGCGCTGGAACAATTTATTGAGGTGCTGAAAATAAACCCTGATAACAAGAAAGCTCGAAAAGAAATCCAGCAAATTATGGGTATTTACAACACCATGCCCGAAAAATCACCCGGAGAGGATATTGTGGCAGAGCTAAATCAACTGGGGTTTAACTATTAGAAAACGGCAGATGTGACTATAATTTTCAACTTTCTATTTCACTTTCGACATCTGCCTTTTTATACGAGCCCACTAAAACTTATATTTAATTAAGTGAGATCTTCTCAATAAAGCTTATCAAGCCAAATCATGTCCAATAACTCCAACCCAACAATAAAAAACCGTAAAGCGCGCCACGATTATCATGTTGAGGAAACCTACGAGGCCGGAATTGTTTTACGGGGAAGTGAGGTAAAATCACTTCGCGAGGGTAATGCCAGCCTCAGCGAATCTTTTGCATACCTAANAGATGGAGAAGTATGGCTGCGGGATATGTATATCAAACCGTATAAAGAAGCNTCCTACACTAATCACGANGAGCGACGTGAACGAAAATTGTTGCTAAANAAAAGAGAGATTGCTGATCTCGATAAAGCTGTTTCNCAAAAGGGATACACTATTGTCCCTCTAAAGCTTTATTTCAAAAAAGGATACGCTAAAATCCTGCTCGGCATAGCTCGCGGTAAACAAAAACATGACAAGCGTGAAGACATCAAAGAACGCGATACCAGACGAGAACTCGAACGTAAGTATAAAGGGACCTACAAAGTTAATATGTAACCTGCAAGACCATGTTCGGGTTTAAAAAATGGTGGAGGAAACGTCTGCTTAATAAAAGCTTTCCTGAAGAGCAGCTCGCCATCTTAATAGAGAACGTTCCCTACTACCACTATTTGCCAATTCCCCTGCAGAAAAAGCTGGTCGGTTTGACACACATTTTCCTGAACGAGAAGCGTTTTGAGGGATGTGCCGGCCTTGAAATTACAGATGAAATTAGAATCAGCATCGCTGCCCAAGCATCTATCCTTCTACTTGGAATCCAAGACCTTTCTTATTTTTATGAAGATCTACGATCGGTGCTCGTATATCCCAAAAAATACGTAGCTAAAGTAAAACAGCGGAATAACGGTATTTTTGTCGAAGAAGGTTTTGAACAACGTCACGGTGAAGCTTGGTCACACGGCTATGTTGTGTTGGCCTGGAATGAAGTCCAGCAAGGTGCATCTGATATTCACGACGGGCAAAACTTGGTATTCCATGAATTTGCTCACCAGCTTGATTACGAATACGGGGCAACGGATCAAATAGAACCGAAACATACAGGTTCTTCCTATTTGTCCTGGGCAAATATATTAGGACGTGAGTACGAGAACTTCTTAAACAAACTTGAACAAAATCAGCAAAGTTTAATTGATGAGTACGGAGCAACCAATCCCGCAGAGTTTTTCGCTGTTGTTACGGAACTCTTTTTTGAAAAGCCCAAAGAACTAAAAAGCAAATATCCGCAACTGTATAAACAGCTCAAGGAGTTTTATCAGCAAGATCCTGCCGCTTATCTACAATCTTGACAACCATCTTAAGGCTAAGGCTGCCTCACAACTTGTGATATATGGCACAACACCGTTCGGTAACGGTCGGTAAATAGATTAATCTTTTTATGCTGTGTCACGATAAAAGTATAAAAAGACAAAAGGCCGTCCTATTCGGACGACCTCTTGATGTAGTTTCGCGGGATGATCTATAAGCCGAATCCTGTATCCCGACCGTATCGGGATGGCAATCATTTATCTAGCCCCCCAATTGCTTGGGGGTTCGAGCACTCTACCCGGCTGTATTGCGACGAGCGACGCACAGCCTGCATGAGCTTGCACCCCGTGAGGTTTGCCTTGCCTCCGAATGTTACCACCGGAGCGGTGAGCTCTTGCCTCACCTTTTCACCTTTTCCCTCGATTACTCGGGGGTAGTTTATTTTCTGTGGCACTGGCTATCCCGAACTTATCGGGATCTCCCCGTTAGGAAGCACGGTGCTCGTNGGTGTTCGGACTTTCCTCTCACCTTCTTAAGGTGAGCGATTGCCCGATCATCCCAACANTTCCAAAACGTTAAAGACCTATGACCTNTATATAAACGAAAAAGATGTACAACATAGTATATATTATGCTGCACATTTCAATAACAGTCTATAAATAAAAAATCGTTCTACAGCGTTAGCTCTTCTTTCGCATTCTCAAAAAATGAGGGATGCACTACAATACGCCCACTGTTTTCATCAATGATGATTTTGTTTTTCTTGCGAACTTCAACTTGTGTCTGCGGTGGCAATGCCATGCCGAGTGCCGCACCACGTTCCATTGGTACAACAGCCAAACCGTTTGAAAGTCCGTTTCGAAGACGTTTATAGCTTTTAAGATAGCGCTTATCAATATTCTCTTCTACCTCTTCACGCTTATCCAAAAGCATATCTTCTTCTTCCTGCGTTTTCTTCTTTACCTCTTCGAGGTTTTCTTTTTTCTCCTCGTGCAGATCTTTAACATCATCAAGCTTTTCTTGCAGTTCCTCCATCTCAGGATCAACTTCCTGAAGGCGCTTTTCGATTTCTTCTAAGCGAGATTGAGAGTTTTCGATTACCTGCTTTTGAGATTCAATCTCTTTGGTCAGCGCATCATATTCGCGATTGTTGCGCACCGACATCTGCTGCTCTTCATATTTCTCCATCTTGCTTTCAGCATCCTTGATCTCAAGCTCAAGATTATCTCTTTCCACCTTTAGCTCTTTCTTCTCCTCCTCAAGGCGACCAATTTTCGCTTCCAGTCGATTGATATCGGTTTCAATATCCAGAATCTCTTCCGGCAAATCGCCACGCAGCTGTTTGAGCTCGTCTATCCTGCTATCGATATATTGAAGATTTGCTAATTGTTGTAGTACTTCTTCCATAAATTAGATTACGTCGTTTATTCCTGCGGATTTTGTTTAACATCAGGCAAATACACCTGCATTGGATTGGTGACTACTTCGGTTTCAAGAACTTCCAGCCCTTCAAATGCCTCGGTAAGTTCTTGTTGAAGAGCCGTCACCACGGGCACTTCACTTTCATAATGGCCTACATCGACCAGTAAAAAATTCTCTGTATCAGTAAAATAATCGTGATATTTAATATCGGCGGTAACAAAAGCATGTGCACCTTCACTAATAGCATTGCCGGTAAGCGAGACACCTGCACCGCCACAAACAGCTACTTTTTTGATGCGGTCAACAGATCCCGAAAAACGAACAGCTTTTACATCAAGTGCTTCTGCTACCGTATCCAAAAACTGTTGCTGGGTCAATCCTTTATCGCGATAAAAGCCAACAACCCCCATACCAACATTTTTTGATGGACTGGCAACATCCATCACTTGAAAATTACCATGATGTAAGAGGCCATTCTTTTCAAGCTCTTTCTCCAAATCTGCCACATGGTGTTCATCAATAATAGCTTCGTACGTATACTGATGATCTTTTTTTCCCTCTACCTTATAATAGTGAGCCTCTTCGGCAGAATAGTAGTTCAATAATTTTAGTACCGAATCACTCTCAGAGTGGCCGGTGGTTAATACAATTTTTCGGCTGATATTGTAGCTGCTGTCGAGGAACTTCAGGTTTTCAAGTCCCAGCTCTTTTGCCAGTACAAATGAAACCCCGTCCAAAGCCGCATCAAGATTTGTATGGGCGGCAATCAATCCAATATCATTCTTGATAAGCTTAAAAATGATTTTGCCCTGCTCATTGGTAGGATTTATCCGATCAATACTTTTAAAAATAAGGGGATGATGTGCGACAATTAAATCACAATTGCTTGCAATCGCTTCATCAACTACATCTAAAGTGACATCAAGGCAGGTAAGCGCTTTTGAGACTTCTTGGTGCGGATCGCCGACAAGCAGACCCACATTATCATAATCGAGTTTGGTACTGGGCGGAGCCCATTGGTTTAGGAAGGTGGATATATGCCGAACCTGAATATTCATCTGGGCTATCGACCTCCGTGCTTTAAAGTTGCGGTTCTACAGCACCTGAGGCGATGTAAAAAAATATCAGAGTCGAAATTAAAAATACTCAGTGTGTGAACTATCAATTTACCTTCGATTCTTTCATTCAGACTCACAAAATACCATTTTAATACCTTTCTTAAAAGCTTATTTTTAAAGTGATGCTTGGTTGTTTATCAATCAAGCACCAACATACAGTTTAATTAAAACACCTCTAAAGCTGGACCACTATGCCCGAAGACATTTGTACTAATATTGAAGAGCTACAAAATAGAATAAGCCAAGCCTGCGAACATGCCGGACGTGATGCTAGTGAGATAACTCTTGTTGCTGTGAGTAAAACAAAGCCCATTGACGATATTAAAACAGCTTTCGGCTGTGGCCAGATTCATTTTGGTGAAAACCGGGCTAAAGAGTTGCAGGATAAAATGGACAATTATGAGAATGAAGAAATCCAGTGGCATATGGTTGGTAATCTGCAGACCAACAAAATCAAATACATGGTGGAACGAGTAAATTGGATCCACTCCATTGAAAAGAGCAAATACCTTCGCGAAATAGAAAAGCGTGCCTCTCGTATCGATCGCGTTATCAATACGCTAATACAGATCAACATCAGCGGTGAAGACCAAAAAAGCGGTTGTGAACCTGATGATTTAAAAGAGATTCTTAAATTTGCACAGGGGCTTGATCATGTACGAGTACGCGGACTCATGGGAATGGCAACCTTTGTAGATCCTGAAGAAGTCGAAAAAATACGTCCCGAATTTAAGATGCTCAAAGATATTCGTGATGAACATCGCAATTATGAATCTGAAAATGTACAGCTTGACGAACTTTCGATGGGTATGACAAATGATCTGGAAATTGCCATACAGGAAGGTTCTACTATGTTGAGGGTGGGGCGCGCTATATTTGGCGAACGTAACTACTAAGTAAAAATATCGTTATAAAACCTTTCAATCTTATTGAGATTTAGTACATTACAATAGGTTAACTAAAATAACGCTTATTATGGCAGCATGGATCTGGGTACTTATACCGCTAGTGGCAATCATTGGGGGATTTATCATCGAGTATCAAAAAAATAAGATGACGATGATGAATAAAAGTCGACAGAATGAGGAAGAGGTCGAAGATCTTCGGAAGTTAGTCAATTCCTTAAAAGGTCGTATCGAAAACCTTGAAGCAATCGCTGCCGGTGAACCTGATGACTTTTCTACCGGGGCAGGACGTGGTATGGAAGAAATTGAAATTGATGAATCGTCCTCTGTTAAAGAGAACAAGAAGGAAGTTTCTAATCTTGCAAATAAAAAAAGTGACAAATCATGAGTGGAGATGCTTTAATTGTAGCAATTGTTTTTGGATCAATCCTTGGCATGATTACTATCCCCATGCTTATTAGCTTAGCTAAAAAGTGGATCGAGCGAAACAACAGCTCCATTCCCGAAGAGCAATTCAACCGCCTGGCTCGTGCCTTTATGGAACATAAAAAAGATACACAACGCCGAATCCAAAATCTGGAAGCAATAATTGCTGATGATGATTCCATGGAAAACGTACCACATGAAGAATCACCAAACCAAATTGAAGCCCCAAAGGAAAGTATAGAGTTTGATGATTCTGATAACGTATCGGAAGAGTCGGAATCGACTGATAATAATAAAAACAATTTACGGAACATGCTGCGGGAATAGCATGTTAAACTAACCACTTTATTTGACAGATAGCTCATATATACTATGAAATTAACAGCTCTTGAAATAAAACAGCAGGAATTTGATAAGTCGCTGCGTGGCTACGACAAAGATGAAGTGCAAGCATTTCTTAATCTAATGTCGAATGAGTGGGAACATATGGTGGCAAAAAACCGTGAGCTCGAAAAACGTATCGACGAGCTGGAAGAAAAGCTCAAGCATTACGAGCGCGTTGAAGAGGCCCTTCACGAAACCCTGCAAACGGCAAAAGAATCAGCAGAGCAAAAGCTAACCGGGGCGCGTAAAGATGCCCGAAACAAAATTGAAAAAGCTGAAATGGAGGCTGAATCTATTATTCGCGAAGCTACGCAACAGCGCCAACAGGTACGGCAGAGTATCATCCGGCTGCTTGACCGGCGCAAAGAGATTATTGGTGGTATCCGTTCTTACTTGGAAATGGCTCAAGAATCGCTGGAACAATTTTCCAAGGATGAAGCTCATCTTTTTGATTTGCCCGCCGAAGATGATGAATTTTCTGAAAAATTAAGCAAACAAGCCAAGCGTCGCAGCAAAGCTCTATTTGATGAAGATGAAAACCAGCTCGATGATGAAGGCCAGAACATGCCCCCCGGCAGTGAAAATATTGATGATTTAATTGACGAGCTCGACTAACTTTTTGAATACTTATCATATAGTGCCTAGTAAGTTCTTTGGGTAAATGTGATTTCCTATCTACACAGGCTTTTTATATTTTCTGTCTCTTATTTGAACCATTAAGCTAATTGCATTTATGCAAAAAGATACTGTTGAAGAGTTCCGAAAAAAACGCGAAGAAGCCCTATCCTTCCTAAAAAAACAAACCGATGAACAACCGGACTACTTAATTATCCTCGGAACCGGTCTTGGTCGCCTGGCCGATGAGATCGATGTTGTTGACAGTATTTCCTATTCTGATATTCCACACTTTCCTGATTCAACAGTGGAAGGCCATGCAGGAAAACTTCTTTTTGGATCACTTAGCGGTAAAAAGGTTGTGGCCATGCAGGGACGTTTTCATTATTACGAAGGCTATACCATGCAGGAGATCGCCTTCCCTCCTCGGGTACTCAATGCCATGGGGGCCCAAACCCTCATCGTCAGTAACGCCTGCGGCGGCATGAATCCCAATTACTCTCGCGGGGACATCATGCTAATTAATGATCATATTAATATGTTTGGGGACAATCCGTTAATCGGCCCCAACGATGATGAGCTTGGACCTCGCTTTCCTGACATGAGCGATCCCTACACAAAAAAGCTGCGAAAAGTAGCCGAAAACGTTGCCCTCGAAAAAGGCATTAAAATGCACGAGGGAGTTTATTTGGCCCTTAGCGGACCAACGATGGAAACAAAAGCCGAATATCGATTTCTCCGGAATATCGGCGCTGATGTGGTCGGCATGAGCACCGTTCCTGAAGTGATTGCAGCCGTTCATATGGGGATGGATGTACTGGGCATTTCGGTGATTACAGACGAATGTTTCCCCGATGCTCTTGAGCCTGTCGATATTGAAAAGGTATTGAAAGCTGCCGGTGAAGCCGAACCAGACATGACTGAAGTAATCACCGGTGTACTACAACAACTTTAACATCCCAATCAAACCATCCAGTTCAAATGTTATTTTCCTGCAGCCGCATTTTTCTGTTTGGGTTTTCACTTCTACTTTTAAGCTGTAGTACCACTGATAAAACAAAGCCGGCACCGGAAGTAACCAAAGAGAATTTAAAAGTAGTAACAGAAACCACTCCTGCTATTATTGGTGGATTAGAAGCTCTTTACCAGCAGTTACGCTATCCCTCAAATAGTTCCCAACAGTCATTAAACATTACGCTGGAAGCCAATGTATTGGTTAACAGCAAGGGAAACGTAACAAAAGTTTCATTCGACAAAGATAAATATCCTCAGTATATAAAAGCGGCTCGAGAAGCAATCTATGCCGTCAAATTCGTGCCGGGTAAACGCAATGGTGAAGCTGTTAATATGTTTGTAACTATTCCAATCCAGTTCAACGCCCAAAATTAATAACCTGACAGCTTTGCCTACGAAAAATTTACAGGGATAAATAAAAATTTATATCAATCTTTATTCGAAAAGCGTTAATTTACAGACGCTTTTTTATTAAGGGCATAGAAGCGAGTAATAAAACCACATCACCCAATCCTAATCATATGTTCAACGGTGATTTTAATGATGATATTTGGGATGAACATCAATGGGAATCTCACCTGAATGAAATCGAACGAAAAAATTCCCGTCTAAGAAAGTTCATCATTCCCGAACACTCCGGCAATATTCCCCGGTGGCTCAAGCTTCTACAGGAAAGCTCAGACGAGTTTGATGCTGTGGACGCTTTCATTGAGGAAGAACTGCTCATTGATGAAGCCTATTTTCCGGGCGAAGATGATGAAGATATCGATGATGAAGACGGGGAAGAAGAATGGGAAGATTTTTTGTTTGACGAATTTGAGGACGATTTCTTTTTCGAAGATGAAGAAGATGACTTTGAGGCTGGCGAAGAGTGGAAAGCACTCAGTGACGATTTTGCAATGTCAAACATGGGATCTATAGATACCCTTTTTATATATAATACTTCCCGTACGTTAGCTGCAGCTGTATTACAGTGGGCTGAAAGTATTAATCCCAAGAATATTACTCCCGATTTCAATGAATTTATCGGTAATATCTTAAAAATTGGAGCAAAAATTGCCGGCGGATACAGCTTTGGTTTTGACCGGGATTTTCTGGGTGGAAATATCGCCTACACCAAAAAAGCCCTGTATTGTTCTAATGACGCACTTATGATTTTACAGCGTGACCTCAAAGGAAGCTCTTATATCAATAAAAAACAGTACTTTTACTTTCACGAACAGCTTTTTTCACTCCGAAATGATATTGGCATTTACATTCAAGAGTTGCGCGAGAAATTTCACAATGGAATTTAATAAAGTACTGAAGTGCAATAGGAGTGGAGTATTAAAGTTATAGCACTTCAACATTTCCACACCCAGACACTTCGTCACTTCGAAAATCTAATCCCAAATGGCCACTTCCCGATTTCCCTCCGAATCGGAACTTCCACGGAACATCCCATTTGTATTCATATCCATATAGATATTGCCATATTTATCTACTGCAATCATTCCAGCTTCTCCGGGATTTAGAACATCCTGAAGTAAATAATCTCCGGCTTCCTCTAACGTTGCAGGCTTATACTTCATGTATGCGCTTACCGTATGTCCGGACACAGCTCGCATAATTTTTTCGCCCCAACCCGTCATTGAAACGGCTACGACATCACTCGCATAGGTACCGCTACCAATTATAGGTACATCACCAACACGACCAAACTTCTTATTTGTCATACCTCCTGTAGAAGTCCCGGCAACAATTTGTCCACTCTTATCAACAGCTACACAACCGACCGTACCGAATTTTTCCCCATCTGCATACAGTGCTGTTTTATCTTCTTTGGGAATAAGGCTCGACTGTTTGCCTTCTTCTTTCTCTCGTTCCAAAGCCCGCTGCAAAGCTTTATATCGTGATTCCGTATAGAAATAATCCTGATCTACTCGTTCAACACCTACCTTGTCAGCATATCGTTCGGCTCCTTCGGTAGCAAACATTACATGTTCAGAAGTTTCCATCACCTTGCGAGCAAGGGAAATAGGATTCTTTACGGTTTTAACTCCTGTAACTGTTCCGGCTTCGCGCGTATTTCCAACCATAAATGCAGCATCCAGTTCATGTTCCCCGTCATGAGTAAAAACAGCGCCTTTCCCGGCATTAAAACGGGGATTATCCTCTAAATAATTAATCACCTTTTCCACGGCATCTTCTGCAGACCCTCCGTTAGACAAAATATCTTCTCCAATAGTCAAGGCTTCATCCAAATCATCAAAATAAGCCTGTTTCACGGAATCAGGACGATCCTCAGAAATAGCGCCCGCTCCTCCATGTAACGCCAGTGCCCATTCTTTCTGTTTGTTTTCTTGCTGCGCATCAGACTGCGTACATCCAACTACAATCAATACAGCCAAAAGGCCAATAAGCTTTTTCCCTAATCCCATATCAATATACCCTTTAGTTATTATTTCACGGTTGCAAAATTATAAGCACCGCTGACCTCATTTCAAAGTGACCCAACTAGTTGTAACAATATTTAATAGATGTAAGGTTTAGCTTACTTATCGGTCATACTAATATGAGCAGTCATCAAACATATCAATTCCCTTTTGCTTCTTATCCTGCAGTCAGGATAGCATTACTTTTTGCAGCGGGAATCATTGTGGATTATCAAGCTGATCCTTTCCTACCATTTTGGATCCTTATGTTCGGAATCGCTGCTATAGGGTATCTGATTACAGAAATCAGTTATCGAAAATCCTTGAATAGTCGAGTTTATAGCATCCTTATTGTGTCTTATTTAGGAATGATCATCAGTTTTGGCGGTACCTGGCATTCTTTTTGGGATTACCGTGATCTCCCCCATGAAGCCCAGGTTATTAATTCCTACACCTGGGAAGAACTTACATTTAGCGGAAGCATCCAACAGATCAAGCAAACGAGTACCGGTAAGTTTCAGCTTGATGTTGATATAGATACCACCCTCTTCCCGGATGATCTTGTATGGGACAAATCATTTAAATTACGTGCCGTACTTAATCCTGCAGACCATCATATCCCTGCTGACTTAAAGCTGGGGAACAGGATTACATTCAAGGCTACTGTATATCCACTCGAGGAAAAACGAAATCCATCCCAATTCAACTACAAGCAATATCTTGCCTCTCAAGGCATATATAGCCAAGTAGGCATACAGCAAATCATCTCAATCACTTCCATACACAACATCTGGCGGTGGAGCTTTTTCAGAAAACACGTACTCAATGCCATTGATACCAACTTCAGTGATCAAAGCTCTTCTCTGGCCAAAGCATTGTTAATTGGCTATAAAAACGAGCTGGAACGAGAACAGAAGATTTCTTTTTCCCGAGCCGGACTCTCCCATATTATGGCCGTATCTGGCCTACATGTAGGATTTTTATTGTTTCCATTCTGGCTGGTAATTCCCTTCTTCTGGACACTCAAATATGGAAAACAAATAGGAATTACCCTTCTTATTATCACGCTATTCCTTTACGCCGGGCTTACTAATTTTTCTCCCTCTGTAACGCGAGCTTCATTAGTAGGAATACTATTGGCATATGGCAAGCTGTTTCATAAGGTCCGCGACTCTAAAAACCTCACTGCCGTTGCCGCTTTAATTATTTTATTAATTAATCCATCAGATCTGTTTTCCATCGGATTCCAACTCTCTTTCGGAGCCGTTTACATTATTCTACTAACCGCCCCCGTTATTCAGCGCCGGCTACCCGCTTGGATCCGATTCCGCTGGTATGGTAAGCCCATCATGATTATCGTTATTTCATTTATCGTTCAAGTTGGCCTTTTTCCACTGCTTGCCTATTACTTCGGCGAATTCTCTCTGGTTGGCCCCTTAGCTAATGCTTTTGTTATTCCCTTTCTGGGTGTTGCCGTTCCTTGTGGTCTCGCCTTACTTATACTAACACCTTTTGCTCCAGATCTTGCACAGACACTAAATTATCCTGTAGATATATTTTGCAATGGCTACACGAACTTGTTGCGTTTGCAGCTAACCTCCCATGGAGCTGGGTTCAAGTTCATATTGACAGTCTGCTATTTTTCGGTATATGGATTGCTATCATCTTTTTAATCGCCTCCCTTCCCATCCCTAAACTTCGTTGGAAATTTTTAGCCTTACTTCTATTGGTCAGCTGCCTTCATCAGGGATCCAAGGTCATAGAAAAACTTTCTCCAGCTACGTTAAACCTTACGTTCTTTGATGTAGGTCAGGGTGATGCGGCACTCGTCACTACTCCAAACAAAAAGCATTTTCTGATAGATGTTGGCCGCTGGCAACCCGATTACAATAGTGCAAAATATATTATCATACCCCACCTAAAAAAGAAAGGAATCAATAGATTGGACGGCGTTTTTCTGTCTCATCCCCACGCAGACCATATCGGTGGCATTCTCGAAATCATTAATTCCATCCCAGTAGATACGATTTATAATTCGGGCACAGAGTATGATTCCCAACTTTTTAAAACGTATANCAAGAAAGCCATTGAATATAATATTCCCATTAAGCCTCTAAAGGCCGGTGATAAAATTTCAATAGATCCCGCGATACAATTGTTTGTTTATGGTCCAGAGGAATCTGTCTCGCAATCAAATATCAACAATCGCTCGCTGGTTTTAGAACTCATTTATGGAGATACCGAATTCCTTTTTATGGGTGATGCTGAACATACACAGGAAGAGAACCTCTTGACACATTATCCTAAAATGATGGATACTGACTTCCTTAAAGTTGGCCATCACGGTAGTAAGACCAGTTCCGGTTCTTCTNTCCTTGAGTCAACNTCCCCTCAAATAGGTGTTGTCTCGTTGGCAAAACATAACCGGTTTGGACATCCGCATCGCCAGGCATCTAAGCAATTACATAAACATATTCCATCCCTCTATTTTACCAGCTTGGAAGGGGCACTGCAGTTTTATTCCGATGGGAAAGCTATCTATAGCCATCAGGTCCTCTCAGAACCTTAATACTGAATTCATACTGCTGCCATACAAGAAAAGAGTTGGAATCTGACCACTAAAACTTTTTATTTATATGGTTTGAGGAAGCATCTATTTATCTTTAAGTAATATTTTATGTCCAAAAAGGAACGACCAAGCTTCGAAGAGGCTTTAAAAAGACTGGAAGACATCGTAAATCAACTTGAAGACGAGTCTATTTCACTGGAAAAGTCCATTGATCTCTACGAAGAAGGAATTAAGCTATCTAAAATTTGCACAGAAACCCTTGAAGAAGCCGAATTACGCATCAAGAAAGTAGCGGATCAACATAACGATGACAACGAAAAAGAATAACCACGTATGGAATTTGAAAATGTAACCCCTGGTCCTCTTTTAGCAGAAATTGATTCGCCCGATGATCTAAAAAAATTGGATCCCGAACAGCTTGTAGATGTATGTGACGAGCTCCGGGATTTTATTGTTGATATTGTATCTATTCATGGTGGCCACTTCGGAGCCAGTTTGGGCGTCGTCGAGATGACAGTAGCTCTACATTATGTATATGATACTCCTGACGATTTATTGCTTTGGGATGTTGGTCATCAAGCATACGGTCATAAAATCCTTACAGGTCGACGCGACAACTTCCATACCAACCGCAAATATGGCGGGCTTTCGGGGTTTCCAAAGCGCAGTGAGAGCAAATATGATACTTTTGGTGTAGGCCATTCAAGCACTTCAATATCTGCAGGTTTAGGCATGGCTGTTGCCCGAGACCTTGAACAATCCGATAAAAAAGTAGTTTCCGTAATTGGTGATGGCGCTATGACTGGCGGCCTTGCATACGAAGCGATGAATAATGCGGGCGTCATGAATTCCGATATTCTGGTCATCCTTAACGATAATAATATGTCAATCGACCCCAATGTAGGGGCAATGAAAGAGTACTTAACGGATATTACCACCAGCAAGACATTTAATAAGCTTCGGGATGAAATTTATGATATGCTCGGTCATTTTAAATCGGCCGGCGAAAAGATGCGTAATGTCGCATCCCGCCTTGAAAAAGCTATCTCTACAGCTATTACTCCCGGCGGATTATTCCAGGCGCTAGGTTTTAAATACTATGGACCTGTTGACGGACACAATGTGGATGCCATGCGTCGACATTTGGAAGATTTAAAAGATATCCCAGGCCCAAAGCTTTTGCATGCCGTCACTGTGAA